>Ga0208645_1000075_pt1 | contig 164202 bp, 161 predicted proteins | sample VirMetDEL_Sep_01_FD_184519 | JGI IMG/M metagenome (GOLD analysis project Ga0208645, IMG submission 184519) | Aqueous microbial communities from the Delaware River and Bay under freshwater to marine salinity gradient to study organic matter... | ecosystem: Environmental > Aquatic > Marine >...
ACGAGTGGCCTTTTTGTTTGCCTGTCGATTAGTATTTTCGATCAAAAGCAATAAACCGATTGACAACACTCTCTCTTTGAGTAGAATGGTCGCCGCGGGATGGAGCAGTCTGGTAGCTCGTCGGGCTCATAACCCGAAGGTCGTAGGTTCAAATCCTGCTCCCGCAACCACCTTCCGAAAAGGCCACTCAAATGAGTGGCCTTTTTGTTTGCCCGGTCGATTAGTATTTTCGATTAAAAGCAATAAACCGATTGACAACACTCTCTCTTTGAGTAGAATGGCCGCCGCGGGATGGAGCAGTCTGGTAGCTCGTCGGGCTCATAACCCGAAGGTCGTAGGTTCAAATCCTGCTCCCGCAACCACCTTCAGATAAAGGCCACTCAAACGAGTGGCCTTTTTCGTTTCCGAGTATTGATCTTCCTCAGCTTCACATAAGCCAAGCGGGCCTATGCTGGAGACACCTGCCACAGATGCAGGACATTACCGAGGAAGCCTGTATGAACTGGAAGAACACCCCACCACGCTATGGGAGTCTGTCCATCGGCCTGCACTGGCTGATGCTGATTCTGATCGCCGCCGTCTACGCCTGCATCGAACTCAAGGGCAATTTCCCCAAAGGTAGCGATACCCGCGAGCTGCTCAAGCAGTGGCACTTCATGCTCGGCCTGAGCGTCTTCGCTCTGGTCTGGCTGCGCCTGCTGGCCCGCGCCCTCAGCCCTACTCCAGCCATCGAGCCCGCACCACCGAGCTGGCAGAACCTACTCGCCAAGCTGATGCACCTGGCCCTGTACGCCCTGATGATCGGCGCACCGCTGGCCGGCTGGCTGATCCTCAGCGCCGCCGGTAAGCCCATCCCCTTCTTTGGTCTGGAGCTGCCAGCACTGATCGGCCCGGACAAGGAACTGGCCGGGCAGATCAAGGAACTGCACGAGCTAGCCGGTACCGCCGGTTACTGGCTGATCGGCCTGCACGCGGTCGCCGGCCTGTACCACCATTACGTAGCGCGCGATAACACCCTCACTCGCATGCTGCCGGGGCGCAATTGAGGTGACGACGCCTCTGGTCAAGTGCCCGAACCGCCGCTAGAATTGCGCACTTTTTGATCAGAGGCGCCCACGAGGCGCCCGTTAGAGGTTAGCCCGCATGTCCACCGCCACCCCGAAAGTCGGATTCGTCAGCCTTGGTTGCCCGAAAGCAACCGTCGACTCCGAACGCATCCTGACCCAACTGCGTATGGAAGGTTACGAGATCGTACCGACCTACCAGGATGCCGACGTGGTGGTGGTCAATACTTGTGGCTTCATCGACAGCGCCAAGGCCGAGTCGCTGGACGCCATCGGCGAGGCGTTGGCGGAGAACGGCAAGGTGATCGTCACCGGCTGCATGGGCGTGGCCGAAGACAGCATCCGCGATGTGCACCCGAGCGTGCTGGCCGTCACCGGCCCACAGCAGTACGAGCAGGTGGTCAACGCCGTACACGAAGTCATCCCACCGAAGACCGAGCACAACCCGCTGATCGACCTGGTGCCGCCGCAGGGCATCAAACTCACCCCGCGCCACTACGCCTACCTGAAGATTTCCGAAGGCTGCAACCACACCTGCAGCTTCTGCATCATCCCGTCGATGCGCGGCAAGCTGGTCAGCCGTCCGGTGGGCGACGTGCTCAGCGAGGCCGAACGCCTGGTCAAGGCCGGCGTGAAAGAGCTGCTGGTAATCAGCCAGGACACCAGCGCCTACGGCGTTGACCTCAAGTACAAGCTGGACTTCTGGAACGGCCAGCCGGTGAAGACGCGCATGCTCGAGCTGTGCGAAGCGCTGTCGTCGATGGGCGTGTGGGTGCGCCTGCACTACGTCTATCCCTACCCCAACGTCGATGACGTGATTCCGCTGATGGCCGCCGGCAAACTGCTGCCGTACCTGGACATCCCGTTCCAGCACGCCAGCCCGAAAGTGCTCAAGTCGATGAAGCGCCCGGCCTTCGAAGACAAGACCCTGGCACGTATCAAGAAGTGGCGTGAGATCTGCCCTGAGCTGACCATTCGCTCCACCTTCATCGTCGGCTTCCCTGGCGAGACCGAGGAAGACTTCCAGTATCTGCTGGACTGGCTGACCGAAGCCCAGCTCGACCGCGTCGGCTGCTTCCAGTACTCCCCGGTCGAAGGCGCACCCGCCAACGACCTGGGCCTGGACGTAGTACCTGACGACGTAAAGCAGGAGCGTTGGGAGCGCTTCATGGCGCACCAGCAGGCGATCAGCTCTGCGCGCCTGCAGGCCAAGATCGGCCTGGAGATGGACGTGCTGATCGACGAAGTGGACGGCGAAGGCGCCGTGGCTCGCTCCTGGGCCGATGCCCCGGAGATCGACGGAAGCGTGTTCATCGACTCCCCCAACGTCAAACCGGGCGACAAGGTGCGCGTGCGCATCGTTGATGCCGACGAGTACGACATGTGGGGCGAGTTGGTCTGACCAACCTGCGCCCTGAAAAGCCCCGCAGCATGCGGGGCTTTTTCTTTCCCGGCACCACAGCTTCTTGCCGGTACAATGACCTTCTTTTTGTCGAGCGCCGTTATGAGCGAATCCACCCGCCTGTCCAAACGTGTCATCGAACTGTTCGGCTGCTCGCGCCGCGAGGCCGATCTGTACATCACCGGCGGCTGGGTGACGGTGGACGGCCAGGTGGTCGAGGCGCCGCAATTCAAGGTCGAGAATCAACGCGTCGAGCTGCATCCAGATGCCACGCTTGCAGCGGTAGAGCCGGTCACCCTGTTGGTGCATGGTGCGACTGGCTGTAACGCCGCACAGTTGCAGCACCTGCTGGTGCGTGAACGACACTGGGAAGAAGACCCGCACGCCCAGCGCATCCTGCATGGCCACTTCCTGCGCCAGGAGCAGAGCCTGCCGCTGCAGACCGGTGCCAGCGGCCTGATAGTGCTCAGCCAGGACTGGCGCGCACAACGCAAGCTGCGCGAGGACGCCGCCAAGCTGGAACAGGAATACCTGATCGAGGTTGCCGGCGAGGTGCCCGCCAGCGCACTGGAACGCTTGAAGAAGGGCTGGCTGCACAAGGGCACGCAATTCCCGCCCTGCAAAGCCAGCTGGCAGAGCGAACAGCGCCTACGCTTCGCCCTGAAGAATCCGGCCCCCGACCTGCTGCGACAGCTCTGCACGGCGCTGGGCCTGAAAGTGCTGAGCATGAAGCGCATCCGCATCGGCGGCGTGCCCATGGCCAAACTGCCTTCCGGGCAGTGGCGCTATCTGGGCGAGAAGGAGCGTTTCTGAGGCCGTGTTAGGCTGTGCCCGTCACGCTCTGGAGACCACCGTCATGCGTACCCTGCTACTCACCGCCTTGCTCGCCCTCAGCTTACCCGGCCTCGCCGCGCCAGCCCCCTTCTTTCTCTGGCAGAGCAAGGTCGACGGCCACCTGACATGCGCCCAGGTCAGCCCTGGTGACGGCTGGATTCGCTTCACCGGCCCGTTCCGCGATGCCGGTTGCCGGGTCGCGCACGACGCGCCTGTGCGCAGCCGCTAAGAGAACGCCATGCAGCATCTGGTTTCGCCTGTCGGTATCGTGCGCTCCTGCTTCAAGGAAAAATTCGCCATCCCCCGCCAGCCGCACCTGGCGTCGGCCGCGCGCGGGGTGCTGGAGCTGCTGCCGCCCTTCGATCAGGGCGAGGCTGTACAGGGGCTGGAGCAGGTCAGCCATGTCTGGCTGCTGTTTCTGTTTCATCAGGCTCTGGAAGACAAACCACGCCTCAAGGTGCGCCCGCCCCGCCTGGGCGGTAACCAGTCGGTTGGCGTATTCAGCACCCGCGCCACCCACCGCCCTAATGGCATCGGCCAATCGGTGGTGCGCCTGGACAAGGTCGAACCGGGCCGGCTGCACCTGTCCGGCATCGACCTGCTCGACGGCACGCCGGTGCTGGATATCAAGCCTTACGTGCCCTATGCCGATTGCGTCAGCGATGCGCATAACGCCATGGCCGATGCCGCGCCACGGCTGATCCCGGTGGATTGGCATGGCGATGCATTGTCGTCTGCGCACCAGCACGCGCAACGCCTGAGCGAGCCGCTGGTGGAGCTGATCGAACAGTGCCTGGCGCAGGACCCACGTCCGGCCTATCAACAGCCGGAGCCGGAACGACGCTATGGCGCGCGGTTCTGGGATCTGGACGTTCACTGGCACTACCCCGAGCTGGGGCGCATCCGGGTGCTGGATGTGCAGATGGCGAGTCGCAACTAAAGCCCCTCCGACAAAGCGCGAGAGCCTCTGCATGGCCCAAGCTCTCGCAGGGCGCTGATTCCGTGGAAGGGCTTTAACCGCGACCAGACAAAACGCATGAAGCGTCATTTCGGCCGGCAATGATGCCTGCATTCCCCGCTGCCAGGCCCTAGGGTGAAGCCCTCACCATCTCGCGAGGCCTTTCCATGCATCCCTACTTTTCCCTTGCCGGGCGCACTGCTCTGGTCACTGGCGGCACCCGCGGCATCGGCCTGATGATCGCCAAGGCCTTCGTCGAAGCCGGCGCCCACGTCTATGTCTGCGCGCGCGATGGCGAAGCCTGTGCGCAGACCGCCGCTGAACTCTCGGCACTGGGCCAGTGCAGCGGTATCGCCGCCAACCTGTCCAGCGAGGAAGGCGTGCAGGCGCTGGCGCGCGAGCTAGGCGAACGTATCGAGCGCCTGGACATTCTGGTCAACAACGCCGGTACCACCTGGGGCGCACCACTGGAGAGCTACCCGGCCAAGGGCTGGGAGAAGGTCATGCAGCTCAACGTCACCTCGGTGTTCGGCTGTATCCAGCAGTTGCTGCCGCTGCTGCGCAAGGCCGGCTCGACGGACTACCCGGCGCGGGTGATCAATATCGGTTCGGTGGCCGGCATCAGCGCCATGGGTGAACAAGCCTATGCCTACGGGCCAAGCAAGGCGGCGCTGCATCAACTGTCGCGCATGTTGGCCAAGGAGCTGGTCGGCGAACACATCAACGTCAACGTGATCGCCCCAGGGCGCTTCCCGAGCAAGATGACCCGTTTCATCGCTGAGGACGAAGCCGCGCTGGCCGCCGATACGGCAGTGATTCCGATGAAACGCTGGGGCCGTGAAGAGGAAATGGCCGCCCTGGCCCTGAGCCTGGCCGGCAGCGCCGGCGCCTATATGACAGGCGCCATCATCCCCATCGACGGCGGCTTTCATCTGGGCTGAACTGCAGCGCTGTGTTTGGCCCCCCCTGCGGGAGGTGGGCCTTCAACGCGACGGATTGAGCGCCAGCATGTCAGCTTCGATGGCGTCCTGACGCTCGATCAGCGGCTCCACCAGCGGCCGGCTGGCGAGGAAATGCGCGGTTTGCGTGTGCGCCTCGAAGGCCGCCTCGTCGACGTACACCTCGTACAACCAGACCAGATCGGCGTCGCTGCGGTCACGCATCACGTCGAAGGTCAGACAGCCCGGTTCGTCGCGCACCGAAGCGGCGGCGTTGACCTGCATGGCGTCCATAAACGCCTCGAAACTACCCGGTTTGAGTTGGGTCCTGAGTAATAGTACGTACACCTGAACCTCCATTATGTTTTATATTTGAAAAATAATTGTATACATAATGGAGTTTGAAAAGATGCTCGAACGCCCATCTCGCCTCAATGGCCTGCGCCACCTGGCTCTGCTGGTGCCCAATCTGGAAGCGTGCGAACGCTTTTATGTGGATGTGCTGGGCATGCAGCTGCTACACCGCGCCAACGAAGACCTGGTCTACCTTACTTGCGGCAATGACAACCTCTCGCTTGGCCGCGCCTATGCCGAGAACCACGGCGTGGCGCTGGTCGATCACTACGGTTTCATCGTCGACAGCGTCGAGGAGCTGGATGCCTGGTACCAATACCTCAAGGCTAGCGGGGTGACATTGCTGGATCGTCCCTTCGACCATGGCGACGGCGCACGCAGCTTTCACCTGCTGGACCCGGCCGGCAACAAGATCCAGCCGCTCTACCATCCGGCAATATCGGGCCAGCGTTTCAGCCCGGCCTGAACCTGCCGGGTGCCGTGAAGAGCGCTTGCACGAGAATGCTCAGTAGGTGCCGGTGCGCACAGCGCACCCTACGTCCTGCATCGACCAGGCTCAGGTACGGAACTGCCGCACCAGGCCCTGCAGTTCCACGCCCAGGCGAGCCAGCTCGGCGCTGGACGCGGCGGTCTGTTCGCTGGCGGTAGCGCTCTGCTCACCGATGTCACGCACGCGGGTGACGCTTTCGTTGATCGCTTCGGCCACCGCGCTCTGCTCCTCGGCGGCAGCGGCGATCTGCTGGTTCATCTGCTCGATGGTACTCACCGCCTGGGTGATACGGCCCAGCGCATTGCCGGCCTCACCGGCCAACTCGACGGTGCGACGGGTCAGGTCACGGCTGCTGTCCATCTGTTGCACGGCGCCTTTGGCCATGCGCTGCAGGCCGGCGATCAGGCTCTCGATCTCCTCGGTGCTCTCCTGAGCGCGCTTGGCCAGCGCTCGCACCTCGTCGGCGACCACGGCAAAACCACGGCCCTGCTCACCGGCGCGCGCAGCTTCGATGGCCGCGTTGAGCGCCAGCAGGTTGGTCTGCTCGGCAACGTTGCGAATCACCTCCAGCACACTGCCGATACGCGCGCTTTCCTGGTTCAGATCAGCAATGGCCTTGGCCGATTGCTCCACTTCGCTGGCCAGGCTGTCGATCTGATCCACTGCTTGCTGCACCACGCGATTGCCCTGCTGCGCCTCCAGATCGGCATCACGCGCAGCCAGCGAAGCCTGCTCGGCGTTCTGCGCCACTTCCTGCACGGTAGCGGCCATCTGGTGCATGGCGGTGGCGGTCTGTTCGGTTTCCAGTTTCTGCGTCTGCACACCGGCGCTGGTTTGCGCGGTGATCGCGGACAGCTGCTCGGCCGCCGCAGCGATCTGTCCGACGCCACCACCAATGCGGCCGACCAGATTGCGCAGGCTGACGGTCATGTCCTGCATCGCAGCGAGCAGTTGCCCGACTTCGTCGCGGCGCTCCTGCGGGATGTCCTGGCTGAGATCGCCCGCGGCAATGCGCTGGGCGAAGGTCACGGTCTGACGCAGCGGCGCGACGATCAGGCGGGTGATCACCAGCGACGCGCACAGGCCCAGCACCACGGCAGCCAAACCCATGATGCCGAGCATCACCAGCGCACGCTGGGTATCGGCGAGCATCTGGGTTTCGGCACTGGCCTGGGCCGACTCAGCCAGATCGACGACCGAGCGTGCGCGCTCGATCATGGCCTTCTCGGTGGCCTGGTTCTGCTCGCGTAGCTGCTGGTAGTAGAGGAAGGAGCGCTGGTACAGGGTCAGCGCTTGCAACGCGGTTTCGATGGCTGCCTTCTGATCATCGTTGAGCCACACGGTCAGGCTGCGAGCGACGGTTTGCAGGTCTTCGCTGATGTACTCCCACTCCTCCAGCGCTTCGGGCGAGCTATCGATGATGTACAGGCTTTCCTGGCCACGCAGGTCGAGCATGCGCTTGCTCAGGCCAGATGCGGTTTCCGCCAGGGTCAGCGGGTCGCTGCCTCGCAGGCGGTCGCCCTGCAGGCGCAGCTCACGCACCGCGTCGTACATATCCAGTTCGATCACTTCGAACTGATCACGGGTTTCACCGGCAGCGGTGCGCATGTCCTGACGGGCCTCACGAGCCTTGCCCTGCTGCTCGACATAATTGTCGAACTGCTTCAGGTACTCGGCGGTGGCCTGCTGCATGGTCTGCACCCGCGTGTTTTCGGCCGCATCCTTGCCCAGGTGCTCCAGCATGTTCTGCACCTGAAGCAGACTTTCGCGCACACGCGCAGCGCTTTCCTGGGTCTGCTCGATGGCGAAATTGCGCTCCAGGCGACGCGCCTGAAGGATTTCCTGGTTCACCTGCGCCAACTCCCCCACCTGCTCATGCCCATGCAGCACCGCCTGAACGGCCAGGTACCCACTACCGGTCATGGCGGCGGTGAGCAACAGCACCAGGCCGAAGCCGATGAAGAGTTTCTTGCCCACGGCAAGGTTGGCGAAAAAGCGTGCGGCAGGCTTGAACATAAGGGGCGACTCCAGTTTCTTCTTATACAGCCGCGCATCGTGGCGCGACCTGGTCGACTGACTACGCAACTGCTATGCCATGTCGAGTCCGGTTTATCGGCAGGAGAGTGCCACCGCTTGAGTGCTGGCAATTCGCCAAGCCATGTTGCTCAGCGTAGCCAATGAAATCATCCGAACCGGCAATGATCCGCTTATTGGCGCCGACTTAATGGCGAAATCCCGCCTACCGCATCGGTATCAATAAAAAAGGCGCAGCCTCTGACGAAGCTGCGCCTCTGGACTCGAGCCGCGATCAGCGCCCAACGAGCGCCGGCATCACTCTGGGTCGCAGGATTTCGCCGGCCACGGCCAGCAGACCAATAGCACTGGCGATCCAGTACCACTGCACGACAGGGTCGAACATCAGCCAACCCAGGGCATGCAGGAATACCACCATGATCAGCACCGGGCTGACGTAACGCACCATGAACAGCCACAGCGCGTAGCCCGCAGGCGGTAGACCCAGTTCATCACGCATGATCTCGCCGCGCAGCGCATACCCCGCCAGCACCACCATGAAGATGCCACCGAGCGGCATCATCCAGCGCGAAGTGAGGTAATCCAGCCAGTCGAAGAGGTTCTTGCCCAGCGGTGTCCAGCCCGCCAGCAGGTTGAACGACAGCATCGCCAGCAGGCTGATCACCAGCAGCACCGCGCCGGCCCCCATGGCCGCACGCAGGCGGCTGATGCCATGCTTCTCGTTCAGGTAGGCCACGGTGGCCTCGATCATGGAGATCGCCGAGGTCAGCGCGGCAATCGACACCATGGCGAAGAACAAGACACCGAACGCGGTGCCGAATGGCATCTGCTGGAAGGCCAGCGGCAGGCTCATGAAGATCAGCCCTGGTCCTGCGCTCGGGCTCATGCCGTTGGCGAAGATGATTGGGAAGATCGCCAGGCCGGCCAACAGCGCCACGCAGGTGTCGCAGAGGGCGACGACGAAGGTGGTGCGGGCGATGGATTGACCATCCGGGATGTAGGACCCGTAGGTGAGGATGGCACCCGAAGCCAGGCTGAGGGTAAAGAAGGCGTGCCCCAATGCCGCCAGCAGCGCCTCACCGGTGATCTTCGAGGCATCGAAGTGGAACAGAAAACCGAAACCGGCGCTGAAGCTGCCGCTGGTGAACGCATAGCCGACCAGCGCCACCAGCATCAGGGCCAGGCCCGGCATCATCCAGCGCACCGCGTTCTCGATGCCCTGCTGCACGCCCTTGGCCACGATCCACAACGTCAGCAGCGCCACCAGCACGCTCCAGCCGCCCAGTTGCCAGGGGTTGGCGTTGTGCGCCTCGAACACGCCACCCAGCGCCTCGACGCTGGTGGCCGCCAGCGAGCCGTCGAGCATCTTCCACGTGTAGGCGAAGGCCCAGCCGGCGACGACCACGTAGAAGCACAGGATCATGAAACCGGCGAGCATGGCCATACCGCCGACCGCCTTCCACAGCGGATTGCCACCGCTCTCGCGTACCACGCGGCCGATGGCGTCGATGGGGCTGCCACGACCACGGCGACCAATGGCGATCTCAGTCATCATCACCGGAATGCCGATGGCCAGAATGCACGCCAAGTACATCAGCACGAAGGCGCCGCCGCCGTACTCGCCGGTGATGTAGGGGAATTTCCAGATATTGCCCAGGCCGACGGCCGAGCCGGTTGCAGCGAGGATGAAACCCCAGCGCGAGAGCCAGAGGTTCTTCGGTTTTTCACGGGTCATGCGTCACCTGTTTGTTTTTATCTGTGACGGAATCGGACCCGCCGCGCTTGTGGCGCAGCGGAATGCAAGGCTTGGGTGAAGCCGAAGGTGTCACTGGGCGTCGGCTTGTGCCTCCGGTGCGGCCAGTTGAAAGGCCTCCAGGGGTTCACAGCGCGCCGCCATGGCGACAATGCGTGGGTACGCGGCAAGGTCACAGTTAAAACGCCGCGCATTATACAGCTGCGCAATCAGGCAGGCTTCCAGATATCCAGGCCGCTCGCCGAGCGACAGACGCCCGTCGAACACGGCAAGGCCCTCCTCCACGGCGGCCAGGCCCAGGGCGACCCAATGCCGATACCAGGCGTTCTTCGCCTCATCGCTGGCGCCCAGCTCAGCGCTCAGGTACTGCAGCACCCGCAGGTTGTTCAGCGGGTGCACGTCACAAGCGATATGCAGCGCCAGCGCCCGCACCTGGGCGCGCTCGGCCGGGTCAGCCGGCAGCAGCGCCGGCACCGGGAAGATTTCTTCGAGGTACTCGATGATCGCCAGCGACTGGGCGATGCGCACGCCGCCGTTTTCTTCGTCCACCAGCAGCGGCAACAGGCCCTGCGGGTTGAGCGCGCGGTAGTCGGCACCGTGCTGCTGCCCGCCGTCCTTGACCAGATGCACCGGCACCTGCTGGTAGGCCAGTCCCTTGAGGTTCAGCGCGAGACGCACGCGATAGGCAGCGCTGGAGCGCCAGTAGCCGTAGAGCTTCAACATTGTGAATTCCTTGCAAAACGCAAACCGTAGGAGCGGCTTCAGCCGCGATGTTTTCAGCACGTTCAAGGCTGATCGCGGCTGAAGCCGCTCCTACAATTCATCTGGCGTCGTAGCGCTCCACCACCTGATCGATGGCGCCGAAGAGGCTTTGCCCGGCGACATCGAACATCTCGATGCGCACCCGGTCACCGAACTTGAGGAACGGCGTTTTCGCCTCGCCCTGCTCGACGATTTCCAGCATGCGCTTCTCCGCCAGGCAGCTCGAACCAGCGCTGCGGTCATAGTTGGACACCGTGCCCGAACCGATGATGGTGCCGGCACCCAGCGGGCGGGTCTTGGCGGCATGCGCCACCAGAGTCGGGAAGTTGAAGGTCATGTCCACGCCAGCGTTCGGCTGGCCGAACAACGTGCCGTTGATGTGCGACACCAGCGGCCGGTGCACCTTGCCGTCCCTCCAGCTCTCGCCCAATTCGTCCGGGGTGATGGCCACCGGCGAGAAGCTCGACGACGGCTTGCTCTGGTAGAAACCGAAGCCCTTGGCCAGCTCGCCAGGAATCAGGTTACGCAGCGACACGTCGTTGACCAGCATCAGCAGGCGGATATGGCCATCCGCTTCGGCTGGCGTGGCGCCCATCGGCACGTCGTCGGTGATCACCGCCAGTTCGGCTTCCAGATCGATGCCCCAGGCTTCGTCGGCCAAGCGGATCGGGCTGTGCGGCGGGATGAAGGCATCGGCACCGCCCTGGTACATCAGCGGGTCGTGCCAGAACGACTCCGGCATCTCGGCGCCACGCGCCTTGCGCACCAGTTCGACATGATTGACGTAGGCGCTGCCATCCGCCCAGTGATAGGCACGCGGCAACGGACTGTGGCAGGCGGCCTGATCGAAGTCGAACGCGCCCTCTTCCATGCCATCGTTGAGGCGCTGATAGACTGCTTCGAGCTTGGGCCGGGCCACGGCCCAGTCGTCCAGCGCAGCCTGCAGGGTGAAAGCGATCTGCGGCACAACTACGGCACGGGTGAGATCGCGGGAAACGACGATCAGCACGCCATCGCGGCCTTGGTTCAGTGATGCGAGTTTCATGGTTCCTACCTATTCATCTGTTCGCGTTCGGGCTGTTCTCCCCTCTCCCACTTGTGGGGCGGAAGCGGAAAAAGCGAAGCACTGCTTCGCCCGCTTTAGCGCCCTGAGCTCTGCGAAGGGCTGGGGCGCAAAGCGGGGGCCGGGGGAGAGGGTGTGGTTGCTAGCCCCCTCTCCCGAACCCTCTCCCCGAGGGGAGAGGGAACGATTGGTGACTGCCCTTAACCTTGTATACCCGGCGCGCGCCAGGAGTTGACGTACTCGGCCACGTCCACCGCAGCAGCGGCATCGCTCACCTCCAGGGCGCGGCGGGTATCGATCATCACCGCCACCTCGTCGATGAAGGTGGCCGGATCCTCCTGGCTCTTCTTCAGCGCCTTGGGGTGCGGGCCATGGGGGAAGCCGCACGGATGCAACGTGACCATGCCCTGCTCGATGTTGTCGCGGCTGAAGAAGTTGCCACGGTGATAGAACAGCACTTCGTCGTAGTCGTCGTTGTTGTGGAAGAACGGCACCTTGAGCGCACCGGGGTCGGACTCCACCGGGCGCGGGGTGAAGGTGCAGATCACGAAACCATTGGCAACGAAGGTGGTGTGCACCGACGGCGGCAGGTGGTAGCGATGGCTGACCAGCGGGCGAATGTCCCGCCAGTTCAGGCGCACCACGGTGTTGTCGCCGTGCCAGCCGACCACGTCCAGCGGGTTGTAGGGATAGGTCACGGTGCTGATCTGGCCGCGCCGCTTGATGCGGATCTGCCAGGTGTTTTCGTCCTGCTGCGCCGTGAAGGCCTCGTCGATATGCGGGTGTTCGAGCACCGCCAGATCGAAGATCGCCTGCGGGCCGAGCAGGCCCTTGTCCGGCAACTGATAAGCGCCGTCGCTGTTCTCGATCAGCAGGAAGTAACTCGGCGTGCTGGCCTCGATACGCCAGGCAGTGCCGCGCGGGATCAGCAGGTAGTCGCCATCGCGGTATTCCAGATGGCCGAAGTCGCAATAGAAGTGCCCGCTACCTTCATGGACGAACAACAACTCGTCGCCATCGGCGTTGCGCACCAGATGGCGCATGGCGCCATGGGTACGCCAGACGCGCAACTTCACGTCGGCGTTGTGCAGCGTCAGCGGCGCCGCCAGCGGGCAATCGCGCTCGCTGGGGATGTCGTTGAAGTTGAACGCGTGCGGGCACAGCGGACCTTCCCAGTCGATCCAACCAGTGGGCGGATGCTTGTGGTGCAGGTGCGCGGTGGGGCCGAAGAAGCCTTCGCGGCCCATTTCGCGCTCGTAGGTGCCCTGCGGCAGATCGCAGTGCGCCTGGCGCGAGCACTCGCCTTCACGCAGGGGAAAGCGGATCCATTGACGGCTCATGGCATCACTCCTCGGAGATCACACCGCGACGCAGTTGGTCTTCCTCGATCGACTCGAACAGCGCCTTGAAATTGCCTTCACCGAAGCCCTGATTGCCCTTGCGCTGAATGATCTCGAAGAAGATCGGGCCGATCACCGTGTTGGTGAAGATCTGCAGCAGGATGCCGTCATCGCCAGGCGCGCCATCGATGAGGATGTTCAGCTCACGCAATACGTCGGTCGGCTCACCATGGCCGGCGACGCGGCTGTCGACCTTCTCGTAGTAGGTGTCCGGGGTGGCCATGAAGTCCACGCCGTTGGCGCGCAGCTGGCGCACGGTGGCGTAGATGTCGTCGGTGGACAGGGCGATGTGCTGGATGCCTTCGCCGTGGTACTCGCGGATGAATTCCTCGATCTGCGACTTGTCATCGGCCGACTCGTTGATCGGGATGCGAATCTTGCCGCACGGTGCGGTCATGGCGCGGGAGAACAGGCCGGTGAGCTTGCCTTCGATATCGAAGTAGCGGATCTCGCGGAAATTGGCGATGCGCTCATAGAAGCCGGACCAGACGTCCATCTGCCCGCGACGCACGTTGTGGGTCAGGTGGTCGATGCACTGCAGACCAACAGAGTTGTCGTTGGCGCTGCGGCCTTCGATGTACTCGAAGTCGACATCGTAGATGCTCTTGTCGCCGTAACGGTCGACCAGATACAGCAGCGAGCCGCCGATGCCTTCGACGCAGGGGATGTTCAGCTCGCCGAAGTTAGCGTGACTGCCCACCAGCGTGGCGCCCTGCTGCTCGACGTAAGCCGCAGCCTGGGCCGCGTTCTTGACGCGGAAGGCCATGGCGCAGGCGCTGGGGCCATGCTTCTCGCCGAAGGCACGCACATGCCCGGTGGGGCTGCCGTTGAGCACGATGTTGATATCGTTCTGCTGGAACAGCCACACCTCTTTCGAACGGTGCTTGGCGGTTTCGGTGAAGCCCATGGCGGTGAACAACTGGCGCAGTTGCTCGATACCTTCGGCATTCGGTGCGGTGAATTCGACGAATTCGAAACCGTCGGTTCCGATGGGGTTGTGCTGCTCGATCTTGGCCACGGCGTTCATCTCGCCTCCTGATTGTCATTGTTATGGCAAGCGCACGAATGCGTTGCGGACAACCCCATGACAACCGAGCGCGGAACCGACCTCAAGATGGCTTGCGGCACCTGGACGCAGTGGCCGCGATCAGCAGTGGCAAATTTTCCTTACGCCTCCCTGGCAAGGCACGCAAAGCCCTGGCATGCGTAAAAAAATCCTTACACGGTGGCCAGCCGGCTTGCCGCTATCACTCAGCTCGGGCGCGAGAAGCTGTAGGCCCGCTCTACCTTGGCCACGCGAGTGGTGAAGGCGGCGTACCAGTCGGCGCGCCCCTGCTCGCGAACGGCGCTGTGCTCGGCCTGCTCGCGCCAGGCGCGAATGGCCTCCTCGTTCTGCCAGTAGGACAGGGTGATACCCAGGCCGTCGCTGCGCGCCGACTCCACACCGAGAAAGCCGGGCTGCTGCGCGGCCAACTCCAGCATGCGCTGCGCAGCCTCGGCATAACCGGCGTCCACCTCCGTGCGCACCGAGGTGAACATCACCACGTAATAAGGTGGCTCCGGTGTGGCGGCGATCACGACGCCACGGCCAGGTGTGCTTCGTGCACCGATTGCACCGCACAGGCGCCGACCAGACCAGCGACCAGCGGCGGTAGACGACCGTCCAGTGCCGCGCGCTCGGGCTGGAACAGGGTAGCGATGAAGAACGGATGATCGTCCAGTTCGATGGCCCGCACGGCCCCTGCCTGGTCATGCCCGGAGGCCTTCAGCGCCTGGGCCATCAGCGGTTCGACGAAGGCATCGGCGAGGCCGTAGCGGCACAGGTACTGCTCGCTGATCTCACGTACACCGTAGAGCTCGGCAATGCGCGAGCCGGAAACCAGGTGCACGTGCTCGCTGACGTCGAGCAAGGCACAGCTAAGCGGCGCGATCAGAGGGTGCTGCGCTTGCGGCGAGAGCTCGGCGTGTTCGGCCTCTGTCCAGCCCAGCCGGTTACGCGCGTATTCCAGCAACGCATGCTGGAAGCCGCCACAGGTGCCCAGGAACGGCACGCCCTGCTCGCGCGCGAAACGAATGGCGCGCAACGCGCCTTCGGTCGCGGCATAGGGGCTACCGGGCACGCACCAGATACCGTCGTAAGCCATCAGGGTGGCGTCATCGACGAGACCGTCGGTGGCCAACCAGTCATGTTCGACCGCCACACCCAGTGCCTCGCTGGCCAGGCGCAGCGCCTCGGGAATCGCGCGGTGCGCGGCAATCGCCGCATTGTAGTCACCTACCAGAGCGACCCTGACTCGACACTTGCTGTACATACGCACTTCCCCCTCTTGCATGGCGGTTTGCCTGCCACTATAAGATGGCGCTCACGCAATAATAATTGGCGAATAGACAAGCAGAGATTGCAGCCATGCAATATCAAATCGATCATACCGACCTGTCCCTGGTACTCGCCCTGGTGCGTGGTCGCTCCCTGGCGCGCGCTGCAGAACTGATGCAGGTCGATGTATCGACGGTGTTCCGCGCCGTGCGTCGGCTGGAGGCTGCTTTGGGTGTGGCGCTGTTCGAGAAGAGCCGACGCGGCTATGAACCCAGCGAAACCGCTCGCGCCCTGGCCGAGCAGGCCGAACGCGCCGAACAGGCGCTGGATGCCGCGCGTGTAGCGCTTGAACTGGGCAAGCAGGTGGTCAGTGGCACGGTGCGGCTGACCTGCACCGATGCGGTCTTGAGCAGCCTGCTGCTACCGGCGCTGGCGCGCTTCATGCCCAGCTACCCGGCGCTGGCGCTGGAGCTGGTGACCTCCAACGACTTCGCCAACCTGAGCCGGCGCGATGCCGACCTGGCCCTGCGCCTGACCAATGAGCCGCCGGAGCATCTGGTCGGCCGGCGCCTGGCCAGGGTGTCCTACGTCGTTTGCGCCCGTGATGATGAGCAGGATCGCAGCGACCTGGCGCGCCAGAGCTGGATTGCCCCGGACGAAGCGATGCCGGATCACGCCACGGTGCTCTGGCGCCTGCGCGAATTGCCGGGTGTCACCCCCAACTACCGCTGCAGCAGCATGTACGCCGTCGCGCAACTGGCACGCGCCGGACTGGGCGTCGCCGCCCTGCCCGATTTCGTGCTGCGCGCCCACCCCGAACTCAAGCCACTCGGCCCACCACTGGCCAGCTGCGACACCGAACTCTGGTTGCTGACCCGCCCGGATTGCCGCGCCTTGCGCTCGGTACAGACGCTGTTCGAGGAATTGAGCGAAGCTTTGATGATGCCAGGCTGAGACAGGTCCATTGGAGAGGTCACCCCGTCGCGGCTGAAGCCGCTCCTACCTATCCCATAGAAGCGGCTTCTGATTCGTAGGAGCGGCTAGGCGGCATTCCGTTTCAGCCCCAAAGAATAGGCACCTCAACCCTGCTGCAAATGCCCATAGAGCTTGGCGTACAGGCCACCTTCGGCGATCAGCTGCTGGTGGTCACCATCCTCGGCGACGCTGCCGCCATCGAACACCAGCACGCGATCCGCCTGCTTCACCGCACTGAGGCGGTGGGCGATGATCAGCGTGGTGCGACCTTCAAGGAATTGCGCCAACGCTTCATGCAGGGCGTACTCGGTGGCGGCATCCAGTGCCGAGGTCGCCTCATCGAGGATCACCACCTTCGGTTCGGCCAGCACCATACGGGCAATCGCCAGGCGCTGGCGCTGGCCGCCGGACAACCGTACGCCGCTACGCCCGACCACGCTGTCCAGCCCTTGCGGCAGTTGCGCGATGGTGTCGTGGAGCTGGGCGATGCGCAGCGCCTGCCAGCAGGCTTCGTCGCTGCGCTCACGGCCCATGGTCAGGTTGGCGCGCACCGTGTCGTTGAACAACGCCGGGTGCTGCAACACCACTGCGACGTTGTCACGCACGCAGTCCAGGCCGATTTCCTCCAGCGCGCTGCCGCCGAAGCGAATGCTGCCGGCCTGCGGCGTATACAGGCCCAGCAGCAGCTGTACCAGGGTGCTTTTTCCACCACCGGAGGCACCGACGATGGCGACCTTTTCACCGGGGCAGATGGACAGATCGAGGCGGTCCAGCACCGGCTCCTCGCCATAGCCGAAGGTCAGCCCACGCACCTCGATACCTACCGTGTCGCGCCCTTTGAAGGGATCGACACGCCCGTCGTACTGCGGCTCATCCTTGCGCGCCAGCAGTTCGTTGATCCGCGTCAGCGCGCCCCCTGCGGCATAGAAGGCGTACTGCAGGCTGAGCAACTGCTCGACCGGGCCGATCATGAACCACAGGTAGCTGAACACCGCGAGCATCTGGCCGATGGACAGGTCGGAGAACAGCACGGTGAGCATCGCCGCAGCGCGAAACACATCGATACCGAACTGGAACAGCAGGCCGCTGGCACGGTTGGAGGCATCGCTCTTCCACTGTGAAGCCACGGCATAGTCACGCACCTCACGCGCCCGTCCGCCGAGGCGACCGAGGAAGTAGCCCTGACGATTGCCGGCACGCACTTCCTGAATGGCCTCCAGGGTCTCGCTCAGCGCCTGGGTGAAGCGCGAGGTGCTGTCGTTCTCCAGCTTCTTCAGGTGCTTGACCTTCTTGCCCAGCAGCACGGTGGCGTAGATCACCAACGGGTTGAACAGCAGGATCAGCAGCGCCAGTTGCCAGTGCATCCAGATCAGAATGGCCGAGGTGCCGACCAGGGTCAGCACCGCCACCAGGAAGCGGCTCAGGGTCTCGCCAACGAATTTGTCCAGGGTTTCCAGGTCGGTGACCAGGTGAGTGGTCACCGTGCCGCTGCCCAGGCTCTCGTACTCGCCGAGGGAGATGCGCTTGAGGCGCTCGATCAGACGCATGCGGATGCGATAGACGATGTCTTTCGACAGCCTGGCGAACAGCCGCGCCTGCAACACGTTGAAGATCAGCGCCGAGCCGCGCAGCAGCAGAGTCAGCACTAGCATCAGGCCGATATAGCCGGCTGCCGTTTCCCACTCGGTCGGCAGGAAGTTGTCCATCACCTTGAGCGCCGCATCACCGTCATGCAGCAGCACTTCGTCGACCAGCAGCGGCAACAGCAATGGAATCGGTACGCTGCACAGGGTCGCCAGGACGGCAACCAGATTGGCCAGGATCAGTGCTTTCTTGTGACGCAGGGCCAGGCGACGAATTTCTGCCCAGCTCAACCGATCAGGCATTGGCAGCGCGCTCCAGCCAGCGGCTCAGCAGCGGCGCCAGCACCTCGAGCGGTTGATAGCCGTTGGTCAACAAAGCAAGCTGGCCATCGCGCTCGGCCAGCAAGGTGGGGAAGCCGGCGATGCCCAGATCCTGTACCCAGGTGAAGTCGGCAGCAGTCGCCTCCTCCATGGCGTGGCTGTCGAAGGCCTCGGCGAACTCGATGCGCGGGATACCCGCCTGTTCGGCCAGTTGCACCAGCACGCGGGCCTGGGTGACATCGGCACCTTCGGTATAGAAGGCTTGCTGAATCAGCTTGAGCAGCGTCCAGGCACTCGGTGCATGCAGGTTGCGTGCGGTCACCAACGCGCGGCAGGCAGGCTCTGTGTCATACACCATCCCTTCCGGCAGACCATGCTCGAAATCGAACAGCTGACCGGTGCTGGCATTGACCGCCTGCCAATAGCCCAGATAGCGCACCCGCGCGGCGGCATCGACGGCCACCTGATCACGGCGCAGGCCGCCCACCACGATCTGCAGCGGTACCTCGGCAGCGGCCGCCTGCTCGGCGAGGGCTTCGACTACAGGTGCAAACCCCCAGCACCAGGAGCACATCGGGTCCATCACGTAGAGCAGACGGCTAGCCATGATCAGGCCTCGTTCAGTTGGCGGGGGTCGCGGCCGATGGGATTCGGCTGGTTGCGCTGGCGCGCCAGTTCGATCTGCTTCTGCCGCTCGCGCGCGCTTTCGCGGGTTTTCTCCGGCAGCGAATCCCAGCAATGCGGGCAGCTCACGCCGGGGCTGTAGAACTCGGACTGCCGCTCTTCCACGGAAATCGGTGTGCGGCAAGCGTGACACTGATCGTAGTCGCCTTCGGAGAGGTCATGGCGCACGGTCACGCGATTGTCGAAGACGAAGCAGTCGCCCTGCCACTTGGTCTGTTCCTGCGGCACTTCCTCCAGGTATTTGAGGATGCCGCCCTTGAGGTGATAGACCTCTTTGAAGCCCTCGCCAAGCATGTAGCTGGAGGCTTTCTCGCAGCGGATGCCGCCGGTGCAGAACATCGCAACCTTCTTGTGCTTGCTCGGGTCGAAGTGCTCGCGGATGTACTCGGGGAACTCGCGGAACGACTTGGTCTTGGGGTCGATGGCGCCCTCGAAGGTGCCGATGGCCACTTCATAGTCGTTGCGCGTGTCGATCAGCAGCACCTCGGGATCACTGATCAGAGCGTTCCAGTCCTGCGGCTCGACATAGGTGCCAACGCGCTGGTTGGGGTCGACGCCGGGCACGCCGAGGGTAACGATCTCTTTCTTCAGCTTGACCTTGGTGCGATAGAACGGCTGCTCATCGCAATAGGATTCCTTGTGATCGATATCGGCCAGACGAGCATCCAGATGGAACCAGGCCAGCAGCGCATCGATAGCGGTGCGGGTGCCGGACACGGTGCCATTGATGCCCTCTTCGGCAAGCAGCAGGGTGCCCTTGATGTCATTGCCGATCAGGGTTTGCAGCAGGGGTTCGCGCAGCGCCTCGTAGTCCGGCAGGGAGACGAATTTATACAGCGCCGCAACGACGATCTTGTCGGTCATGAACAGTTCTCTCAGTAGTCGCCCACGTAAAGGGCGGACTGGGCCTCGATCAGCTGCGCGTCGGCCCTGCTGCGTTAAAAACAGGCTTGGAATGCTCATGTACAAAAGTACACTGCGCTTCCTCGCCTGTTTTTGCCTTGCATGGCTCTAGCTCGCTAGATCGAGAATCTAAACGAAAGCGCCGGCGTGGGCCGGCGCGGACGGATTGTAGCAAAGCAGGGATTCGCCGGGGTGGCTTGGCGACAAGGCGCGACAGCCTGTCACGTAGCCCGGATGCAATCCGGGCTAGATCAATGACCGCCGCGGCAGGTCGGCGAAGCTGGCGCCACGCCCTGCGCGGCCCATTCCTCAGGGGTGTAGGTATGCAGCGCCAGCGCGTGGATCTGCCCCATTAGCTCACCGACCGTGGCGTAGACCTTCTGATGCCGCTTGACCGCATTCAGGCCGGCAAAGGCCGGGCTGACGATCACCGCCTTGTAGTGGGTCTCCAGACCACGGCTGTGCATATGGCTCTCGTCCAGCACGTCTAGATGCTCGGGCTGCAGCGCCGTCAGGGCGGTGACGATCAGGTCTTGCTTGGACATCTTGGGCTCCATCAGGGCTGTTTCGGTAGGCCGAGTTCGTTACCCATGTCGGCCAGCAGTTTGTTCACCTCAGGCACCGCGGACTCCAGCTTGCTCTGGGTGATCTGCGCGGACTGTGCGGTCAGGGTTGGCATCTTCTGCAGCACCTTCTGCCCCAGCGGCGACTCGTAGAAGGCGATCAGGTCCTTGAGTTCCTGCTCGTTGAAGTTAGTGGTGTAGAGCTTGACCATGTCCGGCTTCAGCTTGTCCCAGCCGACGGCCTTGTCCAGCGCCGTGTTGGCCTTGGCCTGATAACTCTCCAACACCGCCTTCTTGCCATCCGGCGCCTGGGCGAAACGCTGGGCGAACATCTGCTGCACCTGGCCGTAGACCGGCACGGTCAGCTTGTCGGCGTGGGCCAGCTTGAGAAAACGCTCGGCATCGGCGGCGTGGCTGGAGGCATCGGCCATGGCCAGGGATGCGCTAGCGCTGAGCAGAACGGCGGTGCAGAGTTTGGAAAAACGGAGCATGGGAAGCTTCCACTGGTGATGAGTGAGTCTGGGTAGACTGCGGTGGCGGCATTTTGTGCCCTACGCCAGAATCCCTCAAGCGGCGCGAGTTGTGCACGAGGTCACACACCGCCTGTTCAGCAGCGCACCCACTGGTCAGTTGCCAAAATGCCAGTACTTGCTCATGCTTGGCCGGGCTCGGCATGCTGTGCGACCCCGACTATCTTTACCCAGGCATGCGCACCCCAGTACCCGGCAATTGATCGCCAGCCCGCGCACACACATGGACGTGCCCGATGACCAGTCTCACCTCTCACGCCCCCTTTCCGCTCCAGCCGCTCTGCGACAGCAAGGGCCGGTTGCTGGACGAGGCCATTGGCTGGTCCAGCCGCCCGCAGGTGGACTGCACCCTGCACGGCCACGCCGGACGGCGTAAACGCTGGAACCACTGGTGCATCACTACACCGCAGTGGATGCTCTCGCTGACCCTGGCCGACCTCGACTACCTCGGCTACGGCGCCGCCTATTTTCTCGATCTGGAAACCGGCCAGGCCGTGGCCCATACCCAGTTCCGCCCCTTCGCACTCGGCTGCCAACTGCCCGATCTGCCGCTGGAGAGCCACTCCTTCAGCCACTCTCGCTTGCAGCTGCGTATCGACGAACACCCCGGCCGGCTGCGCCTTACCGCAGCCGCACCGGATATCGGTGGGCAACCCCTGCAGGTGGCCCTGGACATTCAGCGCCCCGCTCACCTGCAGTCGGTCAATCTGGTCGCGCCCCTGCAAAATGGCGGTTTTCATGCCACCAGTCGCCAGCTGGGCCTGCCCACCGCCGGTAGCCTGCAACTGGGCGGGAAACACTACAGCTGCGTGCAGGGCCAGAGTTTCGCCGCGCTGGACTTCGGTCGCGGCGTCTGGCCGCTGAACAGTTACTGGCAGCGCGCTGCCTTCGCTGCAGCCGGTGGCATCGCCGGCAACTTCGGTGCGGGCTGGCTGGATTACAGCGGCCAGTCAGAAAACGCCCTGTGGTTCGGCGGCGAAGTGCAATTGCTCGACAGCCCCCTGCATATCGAGCGCAGCTCGCAGGCGCCACTAGCCCCCTGGCGCCTGGACAGCGCAGATGACCGTGTATCTCTGCGCTTCACCCCGCGCCAGCTGCACAGGGCCTGCCCAAAGCTCGGCCCCTTTCACGCCAACACCGTGCAGCGCTTCGGCCACTATGATGGTGTGCTGCGCGGCCCCAAGGGCGAGCGGGTCCCGGTAGATGGCGCGTTGGGCTGGCTGGGAGAAACCCACGCACGCTGGTAGGCGCGCTCTACAAGGCTCCAATCGATCTGATAGATAAGTTGTGGAACCTGTCTTCGGTGGCGCGACCTAAACTGCCAGCAACCTTGCATTTGCCCCGGAGAACGCCATGAGCCGCACCGAAACCGACAGCATCGGCCCCATCGAAGTCCCCAACGACGCCTATTGGGGTGCGCAGACCCAGCGTTCGCTGATCAACTTCGCCATCGGCCAGGAACGCATGCCGCTGGCCGTGCTGCATGCCCTGGCGCTGATCAAGAAAGCCGCAGCACGGGTCAACAGCCGTAGCGGCGAGCTGCCGGCGGATGTCGCCCGACTGATCGAACAGGCTGCCGACGAAGTGCTCGACGGCCAGCACGACGCGCAGTTTCCCCTGGTGGTCTGGCAGACCGGTAGCGGCACGCAGAGCAACATGAACGTCAACGAGGTGATCGCCGGGCGCGCCAACGAACTGGCTGGCGGCAACCGTGGCGGCAAGACCCCGGTGCACCCCAACGATCACGTCAACCGCGCGCAGAGCTCCAACGACTGCTTCCCCACCGCCATGCACATTGCCGCCGTGCAGGGTGTACGCCACGCCCTGCTGCCGGCGCTGGCCGAACTGCGTGACGGCCTGCAGGAGCAGGCGCAGCGTCACGCCAACCTGGTCAAGACCGGGCGCACCCACATGATGGACGCCACGCCGATCACCTTCGGTCAGGAGCTGTCGGCCTTCGTCGCCCAGCTTGGCCACGCCGAAGCGGCGATTCGCGCCGCGCTGCCCGCCGTCTGTGAACTGGCCCAGGGCGGTACCGCCGTCGGCACCGGCCTGAACGCACCAGCCGGCTTCGCCGAAGCCATTGCCGCCGAGTTGGCCGCGCTCACCGGTCTGCCACTGACCAGTGCACCGAACAAGTTCGCCGCATTGGCCGGTCACGAACCGCTGGTGCAACTGTCCGGCGCGCTGAAAACCCTGGCCGTGGCCCTGATGAAGCTAGCCAACGACCTGCGCCTGCTCGGCTCCGGGCCGCGTGCCGGCTTCGCCGAAGTGCGCCTGCCAGCCAACGAGCCGGGCAGCTCGATCATGCCCGGCAAGGTCAACCCGACCCAGTGCGAAGCGCTGTCGATGCTGGCCTGCCAGGTGCTGGGCAACGACGCCACCATCAGCTTCGCCGCCAGCCAGGGCCACCTGCAGCTGAACGTGTTCAAACCGGTGATCATCCATAATCTGCTGCAATCGATCCGTCTGCTCGCCGACGGCTGCCGCAACTTCCAGCAGCATTGTGTCGCCGATCTGCAGCCGGATGCCGCGCAAATGGCCGCGCACCTGGAGAATGGCCTGATGCTGGTGACGGCGCTCAACCCCCATATCGGCTACGACAAAGCCGCTGAAATCGCCAAGAAGGCCTACGCCGAAGGCAGCACGTTGCGCCAGGCAGCACTGCAGCTCGGCTATCTGAATGAAGAGGAGTTCGACCAATGGGTACGACCGCAGGACATGCTTGGAGCCGGGCGGCATGACTGAAGGCAAGAGTGGCGCCACACCGCTGGAAGGCGATGGCAAAAGAATCCTGCTAATTCTCGGCACGCCGAAGAAGGACAGCCTCTGCCATGCCCTGGCCGAGGCCTACAGCCAGGGAGCACGCAGCAAGGGACACGTGGTACGCCAGCTGCGGCTGGGCGAGATGCAGTTCGATCCGGTACTGCGCGATGGCTATGAACAAAGCCAGAATCTTGAGCCGGACCTGCTCGAAGCCCAGCGCCTGATCCACTGGTCTCAGCACCTGGTGTTCGTCTACCCGGTCTGGTGGGGCGGCATACCCGCGCTGCTCAAGGGCTTCTTCGACCGGGTGTTCCTACCCGGCTTCGCCTTCAAGTACCGCAACCGCTCGCAACTCTGGGACAAGCTGCTCAGTGGGCGCAGCGCCGACCTGCTGGTGACCATGGACACGCCGCGCTGGTACTTCCGCTGGGTCTACGGCGCCCCGGCGCATCGGCAGATGGTGCGTACCATCCTCGGTTTCTGCGGCATCAAGACCCGCCGCCTGAGCGAATTCGCCCCGGTGCGCCCATCCAGCGAAGAACAACGCCAGAACTGGCTGCGCAAGGCTGAAGCGCTGGGCAGCAAAGCGTGAAATCCACCACCCGAGCCCAGTAGCGCGCCCCTCACTCAGGGGCGCGAGCTACCTCACGCGCCCTGCCCGCCCACCACAGCGCCAGTGGCCCCAGCGTCAGCAGCAGGCCCATCAGGGCGAACGCCGCCCACCAGCCAAGCAGTAGCTCATCGCCCAAAACATCGAGCGTCATGCCGAACAGCAACGGGCCGAGGAACGCGCCGGTAAAGCCAGTGCAGGAATACAGCGCCATCGCCGCACCACGGTGGCTGGCTGGGGCCACGCTGACCAGCCCAGCGGTCAGCGAAGCCGAGTCGGCGGTCACCGTCACCGCGTAGATCAGGATCAGCCCCAGCATTGCCCAAAACGGCAGCGCTGCGCCCAGGCCGACCGCGGCGGCCAACAGCGCGGAGCTGAGCATCACCCCGATCAGCCAGCGCTGACGCCCGAAACGCAGCGCCAGCTCATTACCAAGAATGCTCGACGGCATGCCGATCAGCGTCGCCAACATCGCCACCCAGGTGCCCGAGAGCCAGGGATCGACGCCCTGCAAATGCCCAGAGAACACCACGAAGGCCACCAGCCAGGCACGCAGGGCGAACAACTCCAGGTTGTGCATCGCATAGGCCAGACAGTAGGCCAGTACCGCACGATTTTTCAGCGGCGCCAGATCCAGCAGATTGCGCGGCGCATGAGCGGCCACCGCTTTCGGCGCCATTCCCCAGTACACCAGTGCCCAGGCCAACAACGCACAGGCCCCACTGAGCAATGCCGGCAGTTGCCAGCCGCCGAGCCTGGCCAGTTCGCCGGACAGGGTGAATGACAGCGCCGTGCCCAATCCAAAGCTGGCGGTGTAGAAGGCGATGGCGCGCGACTGCGAGGCACCGTCGATACGCTCCGACAGCGCCTTGAGCCCCGGCATGTAGGTGCCCGCCAGACCGATGCCGGCGAGCACGCGCCAGAGCAGCGCCGACCAGAAACCATCGGCGAAGACGAAACCGGCGCTGGCTAACGCCGTCAGCAGCATGGCCCACAGGTAAATCAGCCGGGCGTCGTGGCGGTCGGTCAGGCCGGTGAGTACCGGCACGGCCAGCATATAGCCGAGAAAGAAGCCGCCGCCGATCCAGCCGGCCTCGGTATTGCTCAACCCCCAAAGTGCCTGGAACTGGGGCAGCAGCGCGGCGAACAGGGCAAAACCGGCCATGCCGAGGGTTTCGGCCGTACACAGCAGCAGGGTAATGCGGCGGGCGTTCATGCGGTCTCTTTGCAGGAGGAAAACACGTCGAAAGGCCTGGCACTGTAACGGCAAGCCCGGCAAACCTGAAACCTTTGGTTACAGATAACGACGCAGGCTCACAGCACCAGGCCGTCGCTCGCCAGCATCACACCCGGCGGCAAGGCGTCGGGATGGTCCAGCAGCCAGGCATCGAAACTATGGCCGATATGGGTCAGCACCGCCTGTGTCGGCTGCAGGCGCTCAATGACTTCCAGTGCGCGGGTCAGGTCATTGTGATTGCGTGGTGCCAGCGCTTGCGGCGCGGTGGAGCAATCGAGCACCAGCAGATCCAGCCGCGCGCGCTGCAGTTCGGCGCAACTGGCCTCGGGCACACCAACAGTATCGGTGAGGTAGGCGATGCGCCTGCCCTGCCCGTCGAGCCCTTGCCCTTCAAACAAATAGCCGAAGGTCGGCTTCGAATGCGTCAGCGGCAGCGCGGTAACGCTCAGCTCACCCAGTCGACGACGCTCGAAGGCGGTGAACGTCTGGCTGAAGTCGAGGATGCCCGGATGCTTGTACAGATCGGCCAGGCCCTCCGGATCATCCGGGCCATGCACGGGGATGATCAGACCCTGGCCCCAGCGCAGGTGCAACAGGCCCTGGGCATGGTCGGCGTGGTAATGGGTTTGCAGGATGCCGCTCAAACTATGCGGCGGGAAGCGTTCGGCAAGGTCGCTCAGGCCGCTGTCGATCAGCCAGCGCTGCGTGCCACATTCGACCAGCGCGCAACAGGGGCCACGGCGTCGTGACGGATAGACGCGCGCTGCATCGCACGCCGGGCAGTTGCAGTTGTACACGGGCACTTGGCGGGCATCGCCGGTGCCGAGCAGGGTCAGGCGCATTGGCGAGTCTCGTCCAGCAGTTGCAGCAGGCGGGTGACGGTCTGTTGCAGCGGGCCGGAGTTGTCGAGGATGACGGTGTCAGCCTGGCCAGCCCTCTCCCCCGGCCCTTCTCCCGCAAGCGGGAGAGGGGACAAAGCGCTGCCCACCTGCAGTTCGCGGCTGCGCGCCAGACGCTGCTCGATTTGCTCCGGCGTCTCGCGGCCACGAGCCAGCAAGCGCTGGCGCAGCACCTCTTCGTCGACCTGCAGGAGCACCGCGAGCAGTTGCGGATAACGATGACGGGCGGCCTCCAGATGGCCGCGCGAACCGTTGATCAGCACATCCTGACCGGCACTCAGCCAGTCATCGATCTCGCGCGGGATGCCATAGGCCAGGCCATTGGCGCGCCAGCTCAGGGCGAAGGCGCCCTCGCCCTCCAGGCGCTCGAATTCGGCCGGGGTGACGCCCAGCGCATCTTCTCCCACCGATTCGGCACTACGGGTGATCACCCGCCGGGCGAAACGGCAGCCGTGCGCCTCCAGCGGCGCACGCGCGGCTTGCAACAGGCTGTCCTTGCCCGAGCCTGAAGGCCCCATCAGATAGATCAACCTGCCCTGCATCAGAACACCCTTCGTGCTTGGCGCCACACCTGCTGGATCACCGGCTGCTGGCCATGGGCCCTGGCTTGAACCAGGTCGGCACGCAGGCCGACGCGAATCTCACCGCGATCCTCCAGCCCGGCCGCCCTGGCCGGTGCGCGGCTCACGGTGGCGATGGCCGCAGGCAAATCATAGTCGTTGTCTTGCCCGGCGAGCAGCCAGGCCGCGTGCAACAGGCTGGCCGGGTAGTAGTCGCTGGAGAGGATATCCAGCACACCGTGACGCGCCAGTTCGGCGGCGGCGATATTGCCCGAGTGCGAGCCGCCACGCACCACGTTCGGCGCGCCCATCAGCACGTTCAGGCCCAGTTCATGGCTGGCCTTGGCCGCCTCCAGGGTGGTGGGGAACTCGGCGATGGCCATGCCGAAGCCGGCCGACTCCTGCACGTGGGCCAGGGTCGCATCGTCATGGCTGGCCACCGAGATACCACGGGCGTGGCAGTCCTCGACGATGGCGCGGCGCTGGCGGTCGCTGTACTGGCGCGAGTTGGCGATCTGTTCCTGGAGGAAATCCTCCATCTCCGCAGGGCTCAGGTGGTACTTGCCCATGTAGTACTCGCGGTACTTCTCCACCTTGGCGAACTGGCGCTGGCCGGGCGAGTGATCCATCACCGAGACCAGCGCCACCAGCGGGTGCTCCACCAGGTCGCGGTAAATCGCCAGGGCATCGGGGTGGCACAGCTCGCAGCGCAGGTGCAGGCGATGCTCGGCACGGGTCTGCCCGGCTGCCTCGCTGGCGGCGATGGCCTCGATCATCGCCGGCAGTTGTTGCATGCGCCGACCGCGCGGGTTGATATCGCCGATGGACAGCGCATCGAACACCGTGGTGATGCCGGCGGCGACGATCTGCGCATCATGGGTCAGCACCGCCGAAGCCGACGGCCAATCGACCCCTGGGCGTGGGCTCATGTGCTTTTCCAGGTTATCGGTGTGCAACTCCACCAGCCCTGGCAGCAGGTAATCGCCGCCCAGGTCCTGGGCCTGCGGCAGGCGGCTGGCGCCTTCGTCCACCGCGGCGATCAGCCCGTCACGCAGCAGCAGCGTGCCGAGGAACTCGCGCTCGGCAGTGACGACGCGGGCGTTGCTGAGAATCTGTTCAGACGACATAGACGTACTCCGCTTGCGCCGCCTCGGCGCTCATGTCGAGGTAACGGTCGGCCACCGCCTCGCGGGCGCTGCGGTCGTGGAAGATGCCGATCAGCGCACTGCCAGCGGCCTTGGCTTCGTTGATCAGTTGCAGCACCACCTGACGGTTGGCGTCGTCCAGCGAGGCCGTGGGCTCGTCCAGCAACAGTACTGGCCACTCGACCATGAAGCCGCGGGCGATGTTGACGCGCTGCTGCTCACCACCGGAGAAGGTGCCCGGCGCCAGTTGCCAGAGCGCTTCGGGGATGTTCAGCCGCGCCAGCAATGCCTTGGCCCGCGCCTCGGCGTCGCTACGCGTCCAGCCACGCGACAGCGCCGGCTCCATCACCACGTCCAGGGTCGAGACGCGTGGGATCACCCGCAGAAACTGGCTGACGTAACCCAGGCTCTGCCGGCGCACCTCCAGCACCCGGCGCGGCTCTGCGCCGACCAGCTCCAGCGGCGAGCCCTGATGGCGAATACGGATGCTGCCGCCCGCAGCCAGGTAGTTGCCGTACAGCGTGCGCAACAGGGTCGACTTGCCAGCGCCGGACTGGCCGTGCAGCACCAGGCACTCACCACCGCGTACGCTGAAGTTCAGGTCACGCAGCACCTGCAGGACGACGCCGTTCTGCTGGTGCAGGGTGAAGGTCTTACTGAGGCCGCTGACCTCGATCAGGTTGTTCATTCGATCCTCTCTACCCCGTAGGAGCGAGTTCTTGCTATGGGGCGTAGCCCAGGTGCAACCCGGGGATGGCTGGCACGGTTTTCCCGGATTTCATCCGGGCTACGGGTTGGTGGTTGTAGGGTGGATGGCGCTTTATCCATCCACCGAGGGTGACTCGTAGGAGCGGCTTCAGCCGCGAAAAGCGATTCGCGGCTGAAGCCGCTCCTACAGAAACTACGTGTCATGGCTGCAACACCGACGACACCAACAGCTGCGAATAGGGATGCTGCGGGTCGTCGAGAATCTGATCGGTCAGCCCCGCCTCCACCACGCGCGAACGGCGCATCACCATCAGCCGGTCGGCCAGCAGGCGCGCCACCGCCAAGTCGTGGGTGACGATCACCACCGCCAGGTCCAGCTCGCGCACCAACCCGCGCAGCAGATCGAGCAGGCGCGCCTGCACCGACACGTCCAGCCCCCCAGTCGGCTCGTCCATAAACACCAGGCGCGGCGCGGACACCAGGTTGCGGGCGATCTGCAGGCGCTGCTGCATGCCGCCGGAGAAGGTGCGCGGCAGGTCGTCGATACGTGTCGGGTCGATCTCCACCTGGCTCAGCCAATCGAGCCCGGCGGCGCGCAACTCGCCGTAGTGGCGCACGCCCTGGGCCATCAGCCGCTCGCCGATGTTGGCGCCGGCCGACACCGCCATGCGCAGGCCGTCACGCGGGTTCTGCTCGACGAAGCCCCACTCGGTACGCAGCAACGTGCGCCGCTCGGCTTCGCTGGCGCTGTACAGATCCAGCCACTGACCGTCGCGGCCGCGATAACTCACCGTACCGCGATCTGGCGGGCAACGCCCGGCAAGCAGGCTGAGCAAGGTGGACTTGCCCGAGCCGGACTCGCCGACGATGCCCAGCACCTCGCCGGGATAAAGGTCGAAGCTCACCCCCTGGCAGCCCTTGTCCGGGCCGTACAGGCGGGTCAGGTCACGCACCGAGAACAGCGGCTCAGTCGCTGCCACGACAGGTTGCAGACGTTCGGCTGCGCTCATTGCAGATTCTCCTCGGTGCGCTGGTGGCAGTAGTCGGTGTCGGAGCAGACGTAGCGCTTGCTGCCAGCGTCATCGACGATCAGCTCGTCGAGAAAGGACTCGCTGCTGCCACAGAAGGCGCAGCATTCGTCCCACTGCTGCACGGCGAAGGGGTGATCCTCGAAGTCCAGACTGACCACACGGGTAAAGGGCGGCACGGCGTAGAGGCGTTTCTCACGGCCGGCACCGAACAGCATCAGCGCCGGGCTCATGTCCAGCTTGGGGTTGTCGAATTTCGGGATCGGCGACGGATCCATCACGTAGCGCTCGTCCACCGTCACCGGGTAGGCGTAGGCAGTGGCGATATGGCCGAAGGTGGCGATGTCCTCGTACAGCTTCACGTGCATCACGCCGTAGTCCTCAAGCGCATGCATGGTCCGCGTCTCCTGCTCGCTCGGCTCGATAAAGCGCAGCGGCTCGGGAATCGGCACTTGGTAGACCATGATCTGCCCAGCCGAAAGTGGCGTTTCCGGGATGCGGTGGCGGGTCTGGATCACGCTGGCCTCCACCGTGCGTTCGGTGGTGGCGACGCCGGCGGTGCGGGCGAAAAAGCGGCGGATCGACACCGCATTGGTGGTGTCATCAGCGCCCTGGTCGATCACCTTGAGCACATCATCCGCACCAAGAATGGCGGCGGTCAGCTGCATGCCGCCGGTGCCCCAGCCGTAGGGCAGCGGCATCTCGCGGCCGCCGAAGGGCACCTGGTAGCCGGGGATGGATACGGCCTTGAGCAGGCCACGACGGATCATGCGTTTGGTCTGCTCGTCGAGGTAGGCGAAGTTGTAGGCCGACGCCTCGCGGGCGCCGCTTGCAGTGAGAGCGTTCATCAGCGGTTCTCCTCTGCCGGCGCCTGGCGGCGCAGCTTGCGGATCAGCTCCAGTTCGGCCTGGAAGTCGACGTAGTGCGGCAATTTGAGGTGCGAGACGAAGCCGGCGGCCTCGACATTGTCGCAGTGCATCAGCACGAACTCCTCCTCCTGCGCCGGGCCCTGCACTTCTTCACCGTACTCACCGGCGCGCAGGGCGCGGTCGACCAGGGCCATGCCCATGGCCTTGCGCTCGGCATAGCCGAAGCTCAGGCCGTAACCACGGGTGAACTGCGCCTGCTCGGCGCTTTCACCGACGAACTGGTTGACCATCTCGCATTCGGTGATTTCGATGTCGCCCAGCGGTACGGCGAAACCCAGTTCGGCGGGGGTCATCCACACCTCGACGGCACCGATGCGGATCTCCCCGGCAAAGGGGTGGTTGCGGCCATAACCACGCTGGGTGGAATAACCCAGCGCCAGGAGGAAGCCTTCATCACCACGGGCCAGAGCCTGCAGACGCTCGGCACGCTTGGCGGGAAAGGCCAGCGGCTCGCGGGTGATGTCCGGCACCGGGGTACCATCATCCTGCTCACGGGCCATCAGGCCTTCGTCAGCGAGAAAGTCCAGCACCCGAGGGCAGGCTTTCGGTTCATCGATCACGGCGCTTTCCGGTGCCGGGTACTCGCCCTCGGCCAGCAGGGCAAAGTCCAGCAGGCGGTGGGTGTAGTCGAAGGTCGGGCCGAGCAGTTGACCACCGGGCAGGTCCTTGAAGGTGGCAGAGATGCGCCGCTGCAGTTGCATCCGCGTGCTGTCCAGCGGTTCGCTGGCACCGAAGCGCGGAAGCGTGGTGCGGTAGGCGCGCAAGAGGAAGATGGCTTCCATCAGGTCGCCGGCCGCCTGCTTGATGGCCAGTGCGGCCAGTTCTTCGTCGTACAGCGAGCCCTCGCTCATCACCCGGGCCACGGCCAGCGGCAACTGTTGACGTACCTGCTGCACACCCAGTTCGGCGACGGTGGTATCGCCACGGCGACGGCTGGCCAGCAGTTGATGGGCATTGTCGATGGCGCGTTCGCCACCTTTGACGGCGACATACATCAGGCAGCCTCCTCGGTTTCGATCAGCACGCGGGTGCTGCGCGGCAGGCCGATCACCTCGCCGTCTGCGGCGAAGAAGCAGTCCAGACCACGGGGAAAAGCGCTGCGCGCCTGGCGCTGCTGCCAGAACGAGGCCGGCAACGGCAGGTTGACGCTGCGCACGTCCTTGATGCCCGGGCCACGCCAGCGCAGAGGGGCACCGGCATGCAGATCAGCCAGCTGAATCAGCAGCGTGCAGGACTGATCCGGGTAGCGTTCGCTGCCATTGTCGAAGTCGGACAGATCTCCCAGCTCACGCTCGTCGAGCAGGGCGAACAGGGCGATCTCGCGCTCGGCGACGATCGGGCAGCCGCAGTGGAACGCCAGGTTGGCGCGGATCAACGGCGTATCGAAGCGCGGCGCCAGCCACAGCGGCGTGTCGCTGTCGAGAAAGGCCAGGCACAGGCCATAAGTGGCCGGCGCCAGGTCACCCAGAACGTGTGCGCGGTCCATGGTGCGTGGTAGCCCCGGCTCGGCCAGGGCACCGAGCGCAGCGCGGAAGCTGATCTGGGCATCGAGCACCGGATCGTCGAAAGCCGGTTGCAGCCAGTGCGAGCTCTGCGGCATGTTCATCAATCCTCTCCTCTGACCAGGGTGAAGAATTCCACCTGGGTGGTGGCGGTACGTGCGGACTGGGCCAGACGCTGTTCGCGCTGCTGGCGGCCCAGGAGTTCGATCAGGTCGCTGAGCCAGCGCGCCTGGTCACTGCCCTGCAGGTGGGCGTCGGCCAGGGCAGCCAGTTCGGCGCGGCGCTTGTCACGGCCGGCCAGGTAGCTGTAGCCGGTGCGGCCGTCGGCCAGGCGCACCACGCAACGGGTGACGGTCATCTCGCCCAGGTTGAAGGCGCTGCCGGTGCCACCCATGCGCCCGCGCACCAGGGTCATGCCCACCTCAGGGGCGCGGATCAGCTGGTAGGCACTGTCCTTCAGCGCCGCCTCGTGGGCGTCGAGGTCGCCGCCGGCGCGGGCCAACACGCCCATCCAGCGCTGGCGCGCGGTGATATTCGGGTCTTGGTGGTTCATGCGGGTCTCCATCAGGTCGCGACCTGGTACTGGAAGCGGTCGGCGCGGCTGCTGGATTGCGCCAGCTCCACCGCGCGACCGGCGGGGTCACGGGACAGGGTGAGCACGCTGAGCAGCGGCGCATGGCGCGGCATCAACAGATGCGCAGCCTCCTCTCGGCTGGGCAGGCGCGCGCCGATCAGGCTGAAGGTGCGCGCCAGTGGCAGGTCGCGCTCGCCCAGGTAATGGCGCAGCGAACCGCCTTCGTAATCGGCCAACAGCGGCGCCAGGCTGGCGCAGAAACGGTGGCGGATCAGGCTCAGCGGCTGGCCGTCGAGCAGGCGCAGGGTGGCCAGTTCGATCAGTTCGCTGCCATCAGGCAGTTGCAGGTGGCGACATTCCTCGCTGCTGCCGCTGCGACGCAGGCGCTCGATCAGCTTGGCCTCGACCCGGTGGCCGAGCGCCGACAGCGACTGGCTGAAGGCGCTGCCCGCCTCCACCGGATACACCAGGGGCTTGGCCAGCACCTGCGTGCCCTTGCCCTGGCGACGCAGCAAACGGCCCTCGAACACCAGCTCGTCGACGGCGCGACGCAAGGTGTGGCGGTTGACGGAAAAGCGCGCGGCCAGTTGCATCTCGCCCGGCAGGTAGTCGCCCGGGCTCATGTGCTGCACGTCTTCGCGCAGCACGGCGGCCAGTTCGCGGTACAGCGGTTCGCTTTGTCTAGACAAGTTCATCGTTTGCAAAGGGCGCACGCAGGCGCCCTCCCTCTCCTTCAGATAAAGAGCTTGCGCAGGCGTTGGGACAAGATGTCGATAGCGCTCACTACCAGGATGATCACGATCAGCAGTGCGCAGGTCTGGGCGAACTGGAAGCCGCGAATCGCCTCCCAGAGAATCACCCCGATACCGCCGGCGCCGACCATGCCGACCACCGTGGCCGAACGCACGTTAGACTCGAAGCGGTACAGCGAGTAGGAAATCCACAACGGCAGCACCTGTGGGATGACGCCGAAGATCACCTCCTGCAAGGCACTGGCACCGGTGGCGCGCACGCCCTCGACCGGACCTGGGTCGATGGCCTCGACCGCCTCGGCGAAGAGTTTGGCCAACACCCCGGTGGTGCTGATGAACAGCGCCAGTACACCGGCGAAGGGGCCGAGCCCGACCGCGACGACGAAGAGCATGGCGAAGACCATTTCGTTGATCGAACGGCAGGCATCCATCACCCGGCGCACCGGTTGGTAGACCCACCAGGGCACGATGTTCTCGGAACAGAGGATGCCCAGCGGAATGGCGCAGACGATGGCCAGCACCGTGCCCCACAGGGCGATCTGCACAGTGGTCACCATCTCCTTGAGATAGTGCTGCCAGTTGCTGAAATCCGGCGGGAAGAAGTCGGCGGCGAAGGTCGCCATGTTGCCGGCATCGCGCACCAGTGCCAGCGGGTTCATTTCCGCGCCCTGCCAGGACCAGGCGAGCACGGCAAGGAACAGGCCCCAGCCGATCAGCTGCAGCCAGCTGCGCTTGCCGTCGGCGACCGGGGTGGCGGTGGTCAGTGTGGTCATGGGTAACTCTCGATCCTGTGGGAGACGCTTCAGCGGCGAGCTTTGCGAGGGCCGCCCCACCACTGCGGGGCGGCTTCTCGAGGTCAGCCGGCGCTGGCGCCGCTTTGCTTCTCACGCTCGGCCATGCGCTGCTCCAGCTTGGCCAGTTCGGCGTCCAGCTCCTTGAGCTGGGCCTGCTTGTCGGCGTCCTTGAGCGTGGCGTTGTTGGCCACTTCGCTGCGTTTCTTGAACAGTTCGAGCTGGCGGATCGGCAGCAACTGATCGTTGTCGGAAGCCTTGAACTGACCCCACTGCAGGCCTGCGAGTACCTTCTTCTCCTCCGGCTTGGCGCCGTAGCTCATGAAGAAGTTGCGCAGTTTGTCGCGGGTTTCCTGCGGCAGGTTCTTGCGCCAGACGATGGGGTCGGAGGGGATCAGCGGCGAAGTCCAGATCACCTTGAGCTGTGCGGCCTTGTCCGGAGCGGTCACTTCCAGACGCTCCATGCCTTCGCTGTTGAAGGTGCCGACGTCGACCTGCTTGTTGGCCACCGACAGCGCATTGACCTCATGGCTGCCATTGAGCGAGCGCTTGAAGACCTTGCCGGCGTCGACGTTGTTCTGCGCGAACACGTAGTAGCCGGGCACCAGGTAACCGGAGGTGGAGTTCGGGTCACCGTTGGCGAAGGTCAGGCTCTTGGCGTTCTTGAGCATGTCCTCGACCGAGTTGATCGGGCTGTCCTTGTGCGCCACCAACAGGCTGTAGTAGCCCTGCGCACCGTTGGCCGCCACCGTCTGGGCGAAGATTTCGCCACCGGCACGATCGACTGCTTCCATCGCCGACTTGTTGCCGTACCAGGCCACGTCAACCTTGTCGAAACGCATGCCCTGGATGATCCCGGCATAGTCCGGGGCGAAGAAGGCGTTGATCTTCACGCCGGTCTGCTTGCTCATGTCGGCGAGGAAGGGATCCCACATGGCCTTGAGGTTCTGCGAGGACTCGGTGGAGATGATGCCGAAGTTGAGTTCCTCGGCAGCCTGGGCCGAGCCCAGGAAGGAACCGGTGACGAGCGCGGAGGCAGCCAGCACCTGGCCGATGCGTTTGAACATGGAGCACACTCCTGTTGCGAGTTGGCGTTGGTGTTTGAATGAGGGAGGTGACGTCAGGCCTTGGCCAACGTCAGCGGACGCTCTACAGCCCGCGGGCGCTGCCCTTGCGGCAGCAGCAGGCTGATGTCGAGATCGCCGCCGTAGAGATCGTTGAGGAAATCGGGGTTGAAACCCGCTGTCGGGCCGTCGAAATGGATGCGCCCGCCCTTGAGTGCCACGGCACGCTGGCAATAGCGCACGGCGTAGTCGACCTGATGCAGGGTCACCACCACCGTCTTGCCGTCGCGACGGTTGATGTCGGCGAGAATCTCCATCACTTTGCGCGCCGACTCCGGGTCGAGCGAGGCGATCGGCTCGTCAGCGAGAATCACCTCGGCCTGCTGGCACAACGCACGGGCGATGGCCACACGCTGCTGCTGACCACCGGACAGGGTCGAAGCACGCTGCGCGGCGAATTCGGCCAACCCCACCCGCTCCAGCGCCTGCAATGCACGCTGCTTCTCTTCGGGGCTAAACAGGCTGAGACTGCCACGCCAGCGCGGCATCCGGCCGAGACCGCCGAGCAGCACGTTCTGCAGAACGCTGAGACGGCCGACCAGGTTGAATTGCTGAAAGATGTAGCCGATGTCGGCGCGCTGGCGGCGCACGTCGCCATTCAGGCGCCCGTCGGCCTGCACCTGGCGCCCAAGCACCTCGATGCTGCCGGCATCGCCGCGCGCCAGGCCGGCCAAGTGCCGCAGCAGGGTCGACTTGCCTGAACCCGAGGCGCCGATCAACGCCACCATTTCGCCCGGCTGTACTGACAGGGCCAGATCGAATAGCGCCTGTTTGCGGCCGAAACTTTTATTCAGACGGTCGACTCGAATCGCTACGCTCATGTGCTGGCCCTCCACTATCATCAATGAACAGAGGGCGCTTCGGCTGCCTTCTGGTGTAGACCAAGGTAGGCAGATCCTGTGTCAGAGCTGTGAAGCAGTCGTTACGTTTGGGTGACCATCGCTTGAATCTTTTGCACAGCGAGACGTCGAACGGGAGGACTTAATGCTGAGTACTGCGCATTTCTGACAGCCGGTGCTGGCATAAAGCCTTTACCTCAAGCACAATGTGCCACGTATTTGGCGTCAAGGAACTGTTCATCTGACCTTATGGTCATACGACGCAGAACGCGGTACCGGTTGAACGGCTAGTGCGAAAGACGGTCAAACCGGTGACAATCTCGACACTGACTACCAGTATCGCTCCCTGAACTAACCGGTAATGTATGCGCCCTATGAAACAGGCTATTTATTCCAGCCGCACGGCTGACAAATTCGTCGTTCGCTTGCCTGATGGCATGCGTGAGCGTATTGCTGACGTAGCACGCAACCATCACCGCAGCATGAACTCTGAAATCATCGCCCGTCTGGAGCAGAGCATGCTGCAGGAAGGCGCTCTGGATGAGGATCTCAGCCTGCGTCTCGACAGCCCTGATCTGAGCCTGCATGAGCGAGAGCTGCTGCAGCGTTTCCGTCAGCTGTCGCGCCGCCAGCAAAATGCTCTGGTTGCATTGATCGCCCACGACGTGGAAATGGCCGCCGAAGAAGCATGAGGCGAGCCCATGAAAAAACCGGCCTTGAGCCGGTTTTTTTGTTGCCTGTCATTCATGACGGTAGTTGCTGACCTCGATCAGCCAACGAAACTGAGCAGCACCCCCGCCGCCACAGCCGAACCAATCACCCCAGCCACGTTCGGCCCCATGGCATGCATCAGCAGGAAGTTCTGCGGGTTGGCTTCCAGGCCGACCTTGTTCGACACGCGCGCCGCCATCGGCACCGCCGACACCCCTGCCGAGCCAATCAACGGATTGACCTTGTTGCTGCTGAACAGGTTCATCAGCTTGGCCATCAGCACACCGGCCGCCGTGCCGGCGCAGAAAGCCACCATGCCCAGCATCAGGATGCCCAGAGTCTTGAGCTGCAGGAAGGCCTCGGCCGACAACTTCGAGCCCACGGTCAGCCCAAGGAAGATGGTGACGATATTGATCAGCGCATTGCGCGACGTATCGGCCAGTCGCTCGACCACGCCGGCCTCGCGCAGCAGATTGCCGAGGGCGAACATGCCGATCAGCGGGGCCGCGTCAGGCAGCAGCATGCCAATCAGCATGCACAGCACGATGGGAAAAATGATCTTCTCGGTCTGCCCCACCGGACGCAACTGCTGCATGACGATGGCGCGCTCTTCCTTGGTGGTCAGGGCGCGCATGATCGGTGGCTGAATCAAGGGTACCAGCGCCATATAGGCATAGGCCGCAACTGCAATAGGGCCAAGTAGATGCGGCGCCAGCTTGGAAGTCACGAAGATCGAGGTCGGGCCGTCAGCACCGCCGATGATGGCGATTGACGCAGCCTCTTTCAGGGTGAACTCCATGCCCGGGATACCCAACGCAGTCAGCGCCAGTGCGCCCAGCAAGGTACCAAAGATGCCGAACTGCGCAGCAGCGCCGAGCAGCAAGGTTTTGGGGTTAGCCAACATCGGGCCGAAGTCGGTCATGGCACCGACGCCGAGGAAGATCAGCAGCGGGAAGATACTGGTCGGCAGGCCCACTTCATAGATCAGGTGCAGGAAACCGGCACCCTCGGACATGTTGGCTACCGGAATGTTCGACAGCAGCCCACCGAAGCCAATGGGGATCAACAACAGAGGCTCGAAGCCCTTTTTGATGGCCAGGTAGATCAACAGCATGCACACCGCGATCATGAACGCCTGACCAGGCTCCAGATGATACAGGCCGGTGCTCTGCCAGAGTTTAAGCAGCTTTTCCATGGCGAACTCCTCAGCCGATGGTCAGCAGGCTGTCGCCCACCGCCACCGCATCACCGACCTTGACGTTGACGGCGCCAACAGTGCCGGCCTTGAAGGCACGGATCTCGGTTTCCATCTTCATCGCCTCGAGGATGATGACCAGCTCACCCTCCTCTACGGCCTTGCCTGGCTGCACCAGCACCTTGAAGATATTGCCGGCTAGCGGTGCCGCCTGCGGCTCGCCACCGCCGCTTGCCACCGGAGCGACAGCTTGAGCGGCACTGGCTGCGCCACCAACGGGCTTGATGCCCTCGATATCGCCACCCTCACCCACCTGCACGACGAACGACTTGCCATTGACCTCGACGGTATAGACCTCGGGCTTGCCTGGCTCGCGGGCAACGGTCTCCTTGCCGGTCGGCATGGGTTCGAAGGCGGCCGGGTTGCCACGGTTCTCGAGGAACTTCAGGCCGATCTGCGGGAACAGTGCGTAGGTCAGCACGTCATCGATTTCATCGGCCGCCAACTTGATGCCTTTCTCCTTGGCGATCCCCTTCAGCTCAGCGGTCAGCTTGTGCATTTCAGCTTCGAGCAGATCGGCTGGGCGGCAGGTGATGGCCTGGCTGCCGTCGAGTACACGAGCCTGCAGTTCGGCATTGAAGGGAGCAGGTGCTGCACCGTACTCGCCCTTTAATACACCGGCAGTCTCCTTGGTGATCGACTTGTAACGCTCGCCAGTGAGCACGTTGATCACCGCCTGGGTACCGACGATCTGCGAGGTCGGCGTCACCAGCGGAATGAAGCCGAGGTCTTCACGCACACGCGGGATCTCGGCCAGAACCTGGTCGAACTTATCCTGGGCACCCTGCTCTTTCAGCTGGCTTTCCATATTGGTGAGCATGCCGCCCGGCACCTGGGCGACCAGAATGCGTGAGTCGACGCCTTTGAGATTGCCTTCGAACTTCGCGTACTTCTTGCGCACTTCACGGAAGTACGCGGCGATTTCTTCCAGCAGCTCCAGGTTCAGCCCGGTGTCGCGCTCAGTGCCCTGGAACATCGCCACCACCGACTCGGTCGGCGAGTGACCATAGGTCATCGACAGCGAGGAAATGGCAGTGTCGACGTTATCGATACCGGCCTCCACCGCCTTGAGGATCGCCACCGACGATAGCCCGGCTGTGGCATGGCACTGCATGTGAATCGGAATCGACAGGCTGGCCTTCAGGCGCGACACCAGCTCGAAGGCGATATAGGGCGTGAGAATTCCCGCCATGTCTTTGATCGCCACCGAGTCGGCGCCCATGTCTTCGATCTGCTTGGCCAGGTCGACCCACATCTCCAGCGTATGCACCGGGCTGGTGGTGTAGGAGATGGTGCCCTGGGCGTGCTTGCCCTGCTGTTTAACGGCCTTGAGCGCGGTTTCCAGGTTGCGCGGGTCGTTCATCGCATCGAATACGCGGAACACGTCGACGCCGTTGACCGCAGCACGCTCGACGAACTTTTCCACCACGTCATCGGCGTAGTGGCGGTAGCCCAGCAGGTTCTGCCCACGCAGCAACATCTGCTGGCGGGTATTGGGCATGGCCTTCTTCAGTTCGCGGATACGCTCCCAGGGGTCTTCGCCCAGGTAACGAATGCAGGCGTCGAAGGTCGCGCCGCCCCAGGACTCCACCGACCAGAAGCCGACTTGATCGAGCTTCGGTGCGATCGGCAGCATGTCTTCCAGACGCACGCGCGTGGCCAGAATGGATTGATGGGCGTCACGCAGCACCACATCGGTAATTCCGAGTGCTTGTTTCACGGCAGTCATGCAGGTACTCCCTCTGAACCTGATCAACCGCGGCGTGCGCGGTACTGGGCAATAGCGGATTGGATGGCGGCCAGCGTTTCTGCATCCGGCTCTTGGCTGGCCGACCTGGCACTGGGTACTGGAGATGCAACGGCAGAGATCGATACGGGCGGCGCGAAGGTCGCGATCAAGCGGGACATGAGGCTGACCACGCCAACCAGCAACACCAGAAAGACAAAGACGAAGCCCATGCCGAACAGCATGAGTTCAACGCCCTCGAGCAGCAGTTCACTGGGGGTCATCTTGGCTCCTTTGGCCAGCAGCTCGACGGCTGCGTTCATTATTGATCAGGAGCGCCTGGGGTCTGCGCCCAGGCAAAGCTGCCGAACCTTAGCCTGAAACGAGCGTTTGAAGCAAACCACAAAAGGGCTGGATGAACGATTTATGTAGTGTTTGCGCCATGCTCACTACCAAAGGAGGAGAACGCCTCTGCAAGTCTCGATCTAGAAGGCCACACGAGCACGGGTATCGACCGCCGGGGCGAGCGACAGCAGGCGTTTGAAGTGGCGGGCTTCATCTCCCGGCGTACGCCCGAACAGACGCTTGAACTCCCGGTTGAATTGCGACGGACTTTCATAGCCAACACGCTGCGCAGCACTGATCGCACTCATATCGTTGCGGATCATCAACAGGCGCGCCTGGTGCAAGCGAATCGCCTTGAGATACTGCAATGGCGAGCGGCTGGTCATGGCCTTGAAGTGCACATGGAAGGTCGGCACGCTCATGCTGGCGAGCTCAGCCATGGCGGGCACGTCGAACGGTTCTTGATAGTCACTATGAATGCGCTGCAAAACGCGCGTGATGCGGCCGAAATGACTGCTCGGTGCCAGAGTCGCACGCAGGCCGCTGCCCTGCTCGCCCTGCAACACGCGAAAGAGGATTTCACGCAGGATCGACGGCCCGAGCAGGCGCACTTCGTCAGGGTCGGCCAATGCCTCCAGCAGGCGCAGCGTGGCGTCGCTCAGCCGCGCATCCATCGGGCTGGAGTAAAGTGTCGCCGGCTCGCTCGCCGGCAGATCGTCCAGCCCCACCAGCAACTGCGCCACCTGCAAGGGATCGACACGCAGTGCCAGGCCCAGCATCGGCTCTTCGGCGCTGGCCTCGGTTTCGATTGAGAATGGCAAGGGCAGCACCAGCACCAGGTAGTGCTGCGCATCGTAGACATACAGATTGCCGGCATGCAGCCCGCTCTTGCGCCCCTGAATCACGATCACGACGCTCGGCTCATAGAGCGCCGGGGTCACCGGAAGAGGCCGATTGGAACGCATGAAGGTGACGCCGTCGAGCTGCGCCGCCGTGTACCCCTCTTCTGGCGCCAGGCGCAGCATCAGCTCGACCATGCGCTGTTTCGTCTGCTCGGGATTCATGCTCATGCGCCACTTTCGACTCGCAATGAAGACCCGGGCATTGTAGGAAGCATTCAATAGAAACAGGCAATAACCAAAGAGTAACGAGACTTAGCAGCAGGCCAGCGCCTGCCTAGCATGACCTCTCCATAACGCAATGGAGACCGACATGAGCAAAGTCATCCTCATCACCGGCGCCAGCAGTGGCATCGGCGAAGCCATCTCCAGGCACCTCGCTGGCCTGGGTCATCACGTGGTACTCGGCGCGCGGCGCATCGAGCGCCTGCAGGCCCTGGTAAAAGCCCTGCAAGCCGAGGGGCAACACGCGTCCTGCCGCGCCCTAGACGTCACTCAGCTACATGACATGCAAGCCTTCGTCGAGCATGCCGAAACGCATCACGGCGCCGTCGACGTGATCATCAACAACGCGGGCGTCATGCCGCTTTCGCCGCTCAATGCATTGAAGGTAGATGAGTGGAATCGCATGCTCGACGTCAACGTACGCGGCGTACTGCATGGTATCGCCGCCGTGTTGCCGGGTATGGAAGCGCGCGGACATGGCCAGGTGATCAACATCGCCTCCATCGGCGCCCACGCCGTATCACCGACGGCGGCGGTCTACTGCGCCACCAAGTACGCCGTCTGGGCCATATCCGAAGGCCTGCGCCTGGAAAGCGAGCGCATCCGCGTCACCACCATCTGCCCCGGTGTGGTCGAGTCCGAACTGGCCGAAAGCATCTCCGACGCCAGTGCACGCGAAGCGATGAAAGCCTTCCGCCGCATCGCCATCACACCGGACGCCATCGCCCGGGCCGTGGCCTATGCAGTCGAACAGCCCGACGACGTCGACGTCAGCGAGCTGATCGTGCGGCCGACCGCCAGTCCGTATTGAAGGAAACCAGCATGTCAGCAAAGACCACTTTGACGGCGCTGCTGATCAGCGGCGCACTGTTGCCCGAAATGACGACCGCAGAAACGCAGAACCCCCATGCCTACGCAGGCATGTGGGTAACGGACGATGGCCACGTCCGTCATGAGCTACTGGCCAACGGACGTTATGACGAGGCACGTGGGAAGCGGGAAAGTGCCTACCAGGGCAGCTACCGAATCACCGGCAACCACATCGACTACGTCGACGACACCGGCTTTACCGCCGACGGTGAATTCATCGACGACGTGCTCTATCACGGCGGCATGGTACTGCGCCGCAGAAGCGACCCGACTGGCGAGTAACGCTAGCCATCAGCCAAGGAAAACTTATGAACATGCAAAAGATCATCGCCGCATTGCTACTGAGCGCATCACTCTGCCTACCTGCCTGGGCAAGTGATGACACCGCGACCAATCAGGCCCTGATTCAGAAAACCTTCGATGACTGGCGTGCAGGTCAGGGCGGCATCTTCCAGTTGCTGGCCGATGACGCCGTCTGGGTCGTGGCCGGCAGCAGCCCGTCCTCCGGGACTTACCGCACGCGCAAGACGTTCATGGAGGATGCGGTCAAACCCATCACTGACAAACTCGCGACACCTATCGTCCCCACCGTCCGCCAGATCGTGGCGCAGGGGCCATACGTAGTCGTGCATTGGGATGGCCAGGCGACCGCCAAGGACGGCAGCCGTTACGAGAACAGTTATTCCTGGCACATGCAGCTGAAGAACGGCCGGATCACCCGGGTCACGGCCTTTCTCGATACCTGGCGCTTGGTCGAACTGATGAACTGAAGCGACCTACATCAGGAAGATCGACGCCAACCCCAGGAAGATGAAGAAGCCACCGCTGTCGGTCATGGCGGTGATCATCACGCTGGCCCCCATGGCCGGATCTCGCCCCAGGCGTGCCAGGGTCATGGGGATCAGCACCCCCATCAATGCCGCCAGCAACAGGTTGAGGGTCATTGCCGCAGTCATCACCACGCCTAGCGACCAGCTGCCGTAAAGCCCATAGGCGACGGCGCCGATCACCCCACCCCAAAGGATGCCGTTGATCAAAGATACGCCGAGTTCCTTGCGTACCAGACGCTTGGTATTGCCGGTGCTGACCTGATCCAGCGCCATGGCGCGCACGATCATGGTGATGGTCTGATTACCCGAGTTACCGCCGATACCGGCAACGATGGGCATCAGCGCCGCCAACGCCACCAGCTTCTCGATCGAACCTTCGAACAGGCCGATCACCCGCGACGCCAGGAACGCCGTGACCAGGTTGATCGCCAACCAGGCCCAACGGTTGCGAACCGACTTCCACACCGAGGCGAAGATGTCCTCCTCCTCCCGCAGACCGGCCATGTTCAGCACTTCGCTTTCGCTTTCCTCACGGATCAGGTCGACCATCTCGTCGATGGTCAGACGGCCGATCAGCTTGCCGTTCTTGTCCACCACCGGGGCGGAAATCAGGTCGTAACGTTCGAACGCCTGGGCGGCATCGTAGCCGTCCTCGTCCGGGTGGAAGCTCACCGGATCGTCGGCCATGACCTCACCGACCTGCTTGTCCGGGTCGTTGACCAGCAGGCGCTTGATCGGCAGCACGCCCTTGAGCACGCCGTCGTAATCGACCACGAACAGTTTGTCGGTATGACCCGGCAGCTCTTTCAGGCGGCGCAAGTAACGCAGTACCACTTCCAGGCTGACGTCTTCGCGGATGGTGACCATCTCGAAGTCCATCAGCGCGCCGACCTGATCTTCCTCGTAGGACAGGGCCGAGCGCACACGCTCGCGCTGCTGCGCATCGAGGGTTTCCATCAGTTCGTGAACGACGTCGCGCGGCAGTTCCGGTGCCAGGTCGGCGAGTTCGTCGGCGTCCAGATCCTTGGCAGCAGCGAGAATCTCGTGATCATCCATGTCGGCGATCAGGGTTTCTCGTACCGCGTCAGACACTTCCAGCAGAATGTCGCCGTCACGCTCGGCCTTGACCAACTGCCAGACAGTCAGACGCTCATCGAGCGGCAAGGCTTCGAGGATGTGGGCGATATCCGCAGGGTGCAGATCTTCGAGCTTGCGCTGCAACTCGACGAGATTCTGACGATGCACCAGGTTCTCGACCCGGTCGTGATGCTGGCCTTCCTGACGATGGGTCAGGTCTTCGACCAGTTTGTGCCGATGCAGCAGCTCGATCACCTGGGCCAGGCGATCCTGCAAGCTCTCTTGCGGCTTTTTGGCTTCTACTTCTGTCATAGCGCGCTCCACCCCCAGTTGGCGGGCACGCCAAAGGGGATCAATCAGGTCTTACACGATTGTGCGAGGGGAGTATTGAGTAACTACTGGGTAAGTCCATGGTGGTATTCCACAAGCCCCGGCGGGGCTGACGCGGCGAATCATAACACCGCAAAACAGCTTTGTACGTGACAAAAGCGCGGCAAGAACAATTGCTTGCGTCGCAAACTTCGATCTCGCATGAAAACCTGGCTATGCGACGCCAGCCACTCGCGCCAGGACACCCTGACGAGGGTGAAAAAACGGTCTAACCTGAAGCAGGCAAACGTCACGGAGGACGATTCATGCGAGGACGGCACTTCGCAGCGCTATTGGCCGCTGCATTTCTCTACCCTATTGCAGACAGCTATGCCGCCAGCGTGTTCCGCTGCGTGGGCGCAGATGGCCATGTCACCTTCACTCGCCACGGCTGCAGCGATGATCAGGAGCAGCATCTGCAGGATGCGCGCAACCACACACCCAGCAGCGGCAAGGCAATCCCCCTGGCGGATCCAGGCCGACGCACGGCAACCGCCTCGGCAAGCAGTGGCGAGCTGGTCATCGTCGGCCAGCAGGACGATGGCTGCGGCAACCTGTTGAGCAGCAGCGAGAGGCGCCAGGCAATCATCCGCAAGGAGGTCCGCCGCGGCATGAGCCGAGCCGACGTGGAAAGCAGTCTGGGCAAGCCGGACAGAGTCACAAGCAGCAATGGACAGCAGCGCTATCACTACCGCGAGAAACGCAAAGGCGGGAGCAGTCGGCAGGTCAGCTTCGACGAAGCCGGGTGCGTGAAAGGCAAATGACGCACAAAGAAAAAGGGCCTGCATTGCTGCAGGCCCTTTCGGTATGGCGGACTCAGGAGGATTCGAACCTCCGACCGCTCGGTTCGTAGCCGAGTACTCTATCCAGCTGAGCTATGAGTCCGTTTGGCGCTTTTAGACCAGATCACCGCTGGTTGAAACATCATGACCTTGCATCGCTGCAGCGCCATTTGATATGGCGGACTCAGGAGGATTCGAACCTCCGACCGCTCGGTTCGTAGCCGAGTACTCTATCCAGCTGAGCTATGAGTCCGTTTGGCGCTTTTAGACCAGATCACCACTGGTTGAAACAAAATGGCTTGCAGCGATGCAAGCCATTGAATATGGCGGACTCAGGAGGATTCGAACCTCCGACCGCTCGGTTCGTAGCCGAGTACTCTATCCAGCTGAGCTATGAGTCCGGTCGGTGCTTTTATACCAGATCACCTCTGGTTGATTCGCCAGCCTGGCTTACGCCCGACTCGCTGAATAATGGCGGAGAAGGGGGGATTCGAACCCCCGACACCCTTTTGAGGTGTACTCCCTTAGCAGGGGAGCGCCTTCGGCCACTCGGCCACCTCTCCGCAACACGGGGCGCATGATAAACATGTTTTCCCCGTTTGCAAACAAAAATTTGTAGAAAAATTAGTGGCTTGGTTCGTCACCCTTCTCTTTCTGGATGCGTTGGTAGATTTCTTCACGGTGTACGGCAACCTCTTTCGGCGCATTGACACCAATGCGCACCTGATTGCCTTTCACACCCAACACGGTGACAGTCACATCATCACCGACCATCAGGGTCTCTCCGACCCGGCGAGTCAGAATCAGCATTCCTTTCTCCTCACGGATTACATTTTTCAGGACAACAGTCTGCAAAAAAGAAAATGGTGCCAGCTTCCCGCTAAATCAAGCCTGAAAGCCTCCACCCAAGTATTGACCAGCCCGCACAGAAAGAAAGTTCCCGCATGCTAGTCAAAAAGACGAAAGGCGCGGAACCAGCCGCGCCTTTCAAATCAGTGGAATCACTCGCCCTGCCGGGCTGGGGCATCCAGCTCGAAGGCGGTATGCAGCGCGCGTACCGCCAGCTCCAGGTACTTCTCTTCGATCACCACGGACACCTTGATCTCGGAGGTGGAGATCATCTGGATATTGATGGTCTCCTTGGCCAGGGCCTCGAACATGCGACTGGCAACCCCAGCATGAGAACGCATGCCGACACCAACGATAGATACCTTGGCGATGTTGGTGTCGCCCACTACTTCACGAGCACCCAGCTCGTCTGCAGTTTTCTGCAGCACGCTCAAGGCGTTGTTGTAGTCGTTGCGGTGCACGGTAAAGGTGAAATCGGTGGTGTTATCGTGCGAAACGTTCTGCACGATCATGTCCACTTCGATGTTGGCAGCGCTGATCGGGCCGAGAATCTTGAAGGCAATGCCAGGGATATCCGGTACCCCACGGATGGTCAGCTTGGCTTCGTCGCGGTTGAAAGCGATGCCGGAAATGATCGGCTGTTCCATGGATTCCTCTTCATCAAGGGTAATGAGGGTGCCCGGCCCCTCCTGGAAGCTGTGCAGGACGCGCAGCGGGACGTTGTATTTGCCGGCGAATTCCACCGAGCGAATCTGCAACACCTTGGAACCGAGGCTGGCCATTTCCAGCATCTCTTCGAAGGTGATCTTCTCCAGACGCTGGGCCTTGGGCACCACGCGCGGGTCGGTGGTATAGACACCATCGACGTCGGTGTAGATCTGGCACTCATCGGCTTTCAGCGCCGCAGCCAGGGCCACGCCAGTGGTATCGGAACCGCCTCGGCCGAGAGTAGTGATGCTGCCGTGCTCATCGACACCCTGGAAGCCGGCGACGACCACTACGCGACCAGCCTTGAGGTCGGCACGAATCTTCTGGTCATCGATCTGCAGAATGCGCGCCTTGTTGTGCGCGCTGTCGGTGAGGATGCGCACCTGGTTGCCGGTGTAGGACACCGCCGGCACACCGCGCTTGATCAGCGCCATTGCCAGCAGGGCAATGGTCACCTGCTCACCGGTGGACACCATGACATCCAGCTCACGCGCAACCGGCTCGCCGTCGGTGATCTGTTTGGCCAGATCGATCAGGCGGTTGGTTTCGCCGCTCATGGCGGAAACCACGACGACGATGTCGTCACCGTTCTCGCGGAACTTCTTCACCTTCTCGGCCACCTGCGCAATACGCTCGATGGTGCCGACGGAGGTGCCCCCAAACTTCTGTACGATCAAAGCCATTTCAAAAAGCCGCCTGATTCCTCGAAGGGCGCCCATTAAACCCGCATCGGGTCATACTGCCAAGGCCCGCCGGACGCAATGCGGGCCCCGCTTTCTCGCTCGTTACGAAGCCTGTTCGACCAGGGTTGCGGCCAGGGCCAGGGCTTCATCCAGTTTGCCGGCATCGACGCCGCCGCCCTGAGCCATGTCCGGGCGACCACCGCCCTTGCCGCCCACAGCTGCCGCAGCCTGACGCATCAGGTCGCCAGCCTTGAGCTTGGCGGTCAGGTCCTGGGTCACACCGGCGACCAGCACCACCTTCTCGTCGAACACGCCACCGAGCAGGATCACAGCGCTGCCCAGCTTGTTCTTCAGTTGGTCGACCAGCGCCAGCAGCGCCTTGCCGTCCAGGCCATCGAGACGCGCAGCCAGCACCTTGGTGCCCTTCACGTCCACGGCGGAACCGGCCAGGTCGTTACCAGCAGCACTGGCGGCCTTGGCCTTGAGCTGTTCCAGCTCCTTTTCCAACTGACGGTTGCGCTCGATCAGGGCCGAGAGCTTGTCCAGCACGTTGTCGCGGCTGCCCTTGACCAGGGCAGCGGCTTCCTTGAGCTGCTCCTCGGCGCCGTTGAGCCAGGCCAGCGCTTGCGCACCAGTGACCGCTTCGATACGACGCACGCCAGCGGCCACGCCGCCTTCGCTGGTGATCTTGAACAGACCGATGTCACCGGTACGCGAGACGTGGGTGCCGCCGCACAGCTCGACGGAGAAGTCGCCACCCATGCTCAGCACGCGCACCTGGTCGCCGTACTTCTCGCCGAACAGTGCCATCGCGCCCTTGGCCTTGGCGGTCTCGATGTCGGTTTCCTCGGTCTCGACCTCGGAGTTCTTGCGAATCTCGGCGTTGACGATGTCTTCCAGCTGCTTCAGTTGCTCGGGCTTGATCGCCTCGAAGTGGCTGAAGTCGAAGCGCAGGCGCTGGCTGTCGACCAGCGAGCCTTTCTGCTGGACGTGATCACCCAGCACCTGACGCAGCGCAGCGTGCAGCAGGTGAGTCGCGGAGTGGTTCAGCGCGGTCGCCTGGCGCACACCGGCTTCGGCTTCGGCCTTGACGCTGGTGCCAACACTCAGGCCGCCCTTGGCCACCACACCGTGGTGCAGGAAGGCGCCGCCGGCCTTGGTGGTGTCGCGCACGTCGAAGCGTACGCCAGCACTTTCCAGGTAGCCGCAGTCGCCGATCTGGCCACCGGATTCTGCGTAGAACGGGGTCTGATCCAGCACCACCACGCCCTCCTCACCTTCGGCAAGGCTGTCGACCGCAGCACCGGCCTTGAACAGGGCAATGATCTTGCCGCTGCCGCTGGTGCCTTGGTAGCCGAGGAAGCGAGTGTCGCTGTCAACCTTGACCAAAGCGTTGTAGTCCATGCCGAAGGAGCTGGCGGAACGGGCGCGCTCGCGCTGAGCCTCCATTTCACGCTCGAAGCCTTCTTCGTCCACCGACAGCTCGCGCTCGCGGGCGATGTCGGCAGTCAGGTCGATCGGGAAACCGTAGGTGTCGTATAGCTTGAACACCACATCGCCCGGAATGACCGAACCCTGCAAGCTGGCCAGATCCTGCTCAAGGATTTTCAGGCCCTGCTCCAGGGTCTTGGCGAACTGCTCTTCCTCGGTTTTCAGCACGCGCTCGATATGCGCCTGCTGCTGCTTGAGCTCGGGGAAGGCTTCGCCCATCTCGGCGGCCAGCGCAGCGACGATCTGGTAGAAGAAGCTGCCCTTGGCGCCCAGCTTGTTACCGTGACGGCAAGCGCGACGGACGATGCGGCGCAGCACATAGCCACGGCCTTCGTTGGACGGGGTGACGCCGTCGGCGATCAAGAAGCTGCAGGAACGGATGTGATCCGCCACCACTTTCAGCGAGGCCTGGCCTTCATTGGTGCAGCCAATGGCCTTGGCCGAGGCAGCCAGCAGGTTCTGGAACAGGTCGATCTCGTAGTTCGAGTTGACGTGCTGCAGCACGGCGCTTATGCGTTCCAGGCCCATGCCGGTGTCCACGCTCGGTGCCGGCAGCGGGTGCAGGACGCCATCGGCAGTACGGTTGAACTGCATGAACACGTTATTCCAGATCTCGATGTAGCGGTCGCCGTCCTCTCCCGGGCTGCCGGGTGGGCCGCCCCAGATGTGCTCGCCGTGGTCGAAGAAGATCTCGGTGCACGGACCGCACGGGCCGGTGTCACCCATCGCCCAGAAGTTGTCGGAAGCGTACGGCGCACCCTTGTTGTCACCGATGCGGATCATGCGCTCGGCCGGAACACCGATTTCCTTGTTCCAGATCTCGAAGGCCTCGTCATCAGTGGCATAGACGGTGACCCAGAGCTTTTCTTTGGGCAGATTCAGCCACTTGTCGGAGGTCAAAAATTCCCAGGCGTAATGAATGGCATCACGCTTGAAGTAGTCGCCGAAGCTGAAGTTACCCAGCATCTCGAAGAAGGTGTGGTGACGCGCGGTGTAGCCGACGTTTTCCAGGTCGTTGTGCTTGCCGCCGGCACGAACGCACTTCTGGCTGGTGGTGGCGCGGGTGTAGGCGCGCTTTTCCAGGCCCAGAAAGCAGTCCTTGAACTGGTTCATACCCGCGTTGGTGAACAGCAGGGTTGGGTCGTTCGCCGGAATCAGCGAGCTGGAAGCGACACGGGTGTGCCCTTTTTCTTCGAAGAAGCTCAGGAAGGCTTCACGGATTTCTGCGCTTTTCATAGGGATATCCACGGAATCAGGCGGCCACGGCAAAAGCCGGCAAAGGGCCGCATTATATCGGGCCTACCGCGCGCGGCTAGTGCCTTGTTGATAGCAAGCGCCTATCGGACGCTGCGGTTACTACTTAGATCGAGCGAAAAGCGGCGAACGCCTCAATCACCAGCTCGATATCAGCGCTGCCGACATCCAGGTGGGTGATCAGCCGCAGGCGTGGCGCAGCAGTGACTGCAATGTTGCGGTCGGCCATGAAGGCCTTGAGCTGGCTAGCGCGCTCACCGAGCTGCACGTAGACCATATTGGTCTGCACCGGCTCGACGCTGTAGCCCAGCTCAGCCAGCGCCTGACCCAGATGCGCCGCCTTGGCATGATCCTCGTCCAGGCGCTGAACCTGGTGTTGCAGCGCATAAAGTCCGGCCGCCGCCAGCACACCCGCCTGACGCATACCGCCGCCGACCATCTTGCGCAGACGCCGCGCCTTGGCGATCAGCACTGTGCTGCCGCAGAGCACCGAACCGACCGGCGCACCGAGCCCCTTGGACAAGCATACCGAGACCGAATCGAAGTGCTGGGTGATCGCGCGCGCCGGCACACCGAGCTTGACCGCCGCGTTGTACAGGCGGGCGCCATCGAGGTGCAAGCTCAAGCCACGACGGCGAGTCAGCTCGCGGGCGGCAGCCAGGTAATCGAGCGGCAGCACCTTGCCCTGCATGGTGTTTTCCAGGGCCAGCAAACGGGTACGAGCGAAGTGGAAGTCGTCCTGCTTGATCGCCGCTTCGACCTTGGCCAGGTCCAATAAACCGTCAACGTCACCGTCGATCGGCTGCGGCTGGATGGAACCGAGCACGGCCGCACCGCCGCCTTCGTATTTATAGGTGTGCGCTTGCTGACCGACGATGTATTCGTCACCGCGTTCGCAGTGGGCCATCAGGCCAAGCAGGTTGCTCATGGTACCTGTGGGAACGAACAGCGCCGCGTCGAAGCCCAGCTCATTGGCCAGCCAGGTCTCCAGCCGATTGACCGTGGGGTCTTCGCCATACACGTCATCGCCCAGCTCGGCAGCCATCATGGCGTCGCGCATGGCAGCAGTGGGTTGGGTGACGGTGTCGCTACGCAGGTCGATCAGGGGCATGACAGGCTTTCCCGGCAATTGGCGAAAGGCCCATGCTAAAGAGGTGGCGAAGCCCCCCACAAGATACAGTTGACGCGAAATCGAGCGGAACGCGAACCGGCACAATAGGAGCGGCTGGGCGGCATTGCGCTTCAGCCGCGAAGCGAGAAGAGCGGATCGCGGCTGAAGCCGCTCCTACGCCGTACCTACAGGCGCCACGCCAATAACGTAGCCCGGATGAAATCCGGGGATGGCGCATACCACGTTATCTCCCGGATTGCATCCGGGCTACACCAAACCGGCACCGTCGTCAGGGACGATCAGGATGGCGGCGCGATGGCCGTTCTTGACCTTGGGATTGGGGAAGATGATGCGCGCGCCCTGCTCCTCCACCACCCACCGGCTGTCGGCGATGTCCTCGGCCAGCAGATAACCGGGCTCCAGCTCGGTGAAATTCTCGATATCGGCCGGCAAGTGCAGTTGGAAGCTGTCGCTGTGCTTGATCACCTCGCGCGACACGGCGAACAGCTGCATGCCATCGAGCGTCGGCTCGCCAGTGATCACTTCGCGCCCTTCGATCAGCGCGTGCAGCGCATTCTCCAACAGGTCGAGGCTGACCAGCTCGTTCTGGCCGAAGGCACGCGCCTTGCCCAGCTCCAGGGTGAAGGCCTCGGCGCCGAGCTGCGCGTAGGTAAAGGCGCTGAAGGTGATCGACGACTTGTTCTGCAGCAGCACCGCCTCGATACCGGCAGCGCGCAGACGCTCCAGCTCGCGACGGGAATGCGCACGCCCCTCTTGCCAGGGATAAAGGGCGAACTGCTCGATCTTCGAGCCACGAATAGCGGTATGCAGGTCGTAATGCAGGCGGGTGCGGCCGCTTTGCTTGCCGAAGAAGGTCGTGACCAGGTGCTCCAGGTCGCAGGCACGAATCGCTTCGAAGCCACTGGACTGCTCGTGACGACCGCTGAACAGGCGATTGAGGTCCTGCTCGACATAGCGCTCGCCGCGGCGCATGGCCTCGGGATTGCCGAACAAAAAGAGAATACGCGCCGCCGGATGCAGTTCGTTGCGCGCGATGCCGCGCAACAGGCGGTCGAGCAGTTCGATCGGCGCGGTTTCGTTGCCGTGGACGCCGGCCGACAGCAGCAGGTCGAGGCCATTGTCGCGCGCGGCTGGCGGAGTCACCTCCAGCGCGCCTTCATCGAGCCAGCGCAGACGCGTGCCATCGGGCGTCAGTTGAATCTTCGCCGACGGCTCGTGGCCGGCCAGGGTCAGTTCAAGCAGTTTGCCGAGGGCAAGCATGGGGACTCCTTGGTTCGCAGCATTTTTGTAGGGTGGGCCGGGCGGCACTCCGCTTCAGCCCACCAACAACGGCCCACCCTATAAGGTTCGATCAGTGGTTGCAGTCCGGGCCATGAACATGATCGTCCTCGTCGGCGATCATCGGCTCCATTTCCAGTTGCAGGCTGACCAGGTTGGTGGCCTGCGGACGCAGCAGCAGGTTGACGTACTCGGTGTCACCCTCCTCCACGTCGACGCCGATCAGCAACTGATCGCCAATGGCCTGGACCCACAGTTCCTTGCCCTGCCAAACCACAGCAAAGCGGCTGCAGGAGGTTTCCAGTTGGGTGCCATCGTTGTCTTCAAGAATCAGTTGCAGCGCGTCGCTCATAAAATCTCCGGGAATCGAGGTCAGGTTCAGGCTATCTGGAAAGGATAGACCGAGCCCAGTGTAAGGATCTGCGTCAGTTCATCCAATGCCGTGCGGCATTCGGTCAGCAATTGCGGGTCGGCCAGATCGGCTTCGCTCAAACGGTCGCGGTAATGCTTGTCGACCCAGGCCACCAGAGTATCGTGCAGCGCGTCGCTCATCACCACGCCCGGATTGACCGCAGCCAGCTCCTGCTCGTTGAGCGCCACGCGCAGGCGCAGGCATGCCGGCCCACCGCCGTTCTGCATGCTCTGCTTGAGGTCGAACACGCGCACCTCGCGGATCGGCCCGCCGCTGGCGGTCAGCTGTTGCAGATAACGCCAGACGCTGGGGTTGTTGCGGCACTCCTCCGGCACCACCAGCAGCATGCTGCCATCGGCACGGCTCAGCAGCTGGCTGTTGAACAGGTAGGAGCGCACCGCGTCCTGCACGCTGACGGCGGAGCCCGGCACACATACAGCCTGGAAGTTGCCACCGCGACGAGCCAATTTGTCGCCCAGCTCGGTCAGTACCTTGTCAGTATCGAGGAAGGCGTCCTGGTGATAGAACAGCACCTCGCCATTGCCGACGGCAATCACGTCGTTGTGAAACACACCCTGATCGATCACTGCCGGATTCTGCTGGGCATAGACCACGCCTGCCTCGCTCAAACCATGCAGACGAGCAACCGCCTGGCTGGCCTCCAGGGTCTGTCGCGCCGGATAGCGCGCCGGTGCAGGATAGCGAGTATCAAAGGCGCTGCGGCCATAGACGAAGAACTCCACCCCGGCGTCGCCATAACCCTTGCAGAAGCGCGTGTGGTTAGCCGCGCCTTCGTCACCGAACTGCGCCACCGCCGGCAGCGCCGGGTGATGAGCGAAGTGCCCGTCATTGGCGAACATCGCCTGCAGCACACGGCTGGTGGTCGGGTGCTCGATGCTGCGGTGGAATTTGCAATTGAGGTTGGCCGCGGTGAAGTGCACGCGCCCGTCCGCCGTGTCGGCGCTGGGGCTGACGGTGCAGGCATTGGCCGTCCACATGCTCGAGGCCGAGCAGCTCGCCACCAGCAGTGGCATGGCCTCACGCGCCGCGCGCTGGATCACCTCGACATCGCTGCCGGTAAAGCCCAGGCGACGCAGTGCGGCGACATCCGGACGCTCCTGCGGGGCCAGTACGCCCTGCTTGAAGCCCATATCCATCAAAGCCTTCATCTTCGCCAGGCCTTGCTTGGCAGCCTCCTTGGGATTGGATGCCGCTTGACTGTTGCTCTGCGAAGCCACGTTGCCGTAGGACAACCCACCGTAGTTGTGAGTCGGCCCGACCAGACCGTCAAAGTTCATCTCATAGGCGGCCATCACAGGGTCACTCCCGGAGTCAGGGTCGCGGGCAAGGTCAGGCTGTCGCTTTCCAGCCCGGCCACTGGGTAAGCGCAGTAATCCGCCGCGTAGTAGGCACTGGCGCGGTGGTTGCCCGACGCGCCGATGCCACCGAATGGCGCGGTGCTGGCGGCACCGGTGAGCTGCTTGTTCCAGTTGACGATGCCGGCGCGGCTGTGCAGCCAGAACTGCTCGAAGCGCGCCCGTGAGTCGGACAGCAGACCAGCAGCCAGACCATAGACCGTGGCATTGGCCTCGGCGATGGCTGCCTCGAAGCTGTCGTAGCGAATCACCTGCAGCAGCGGACCAAAAAATTCTTCGTCAGGACGGTCGTTCACGGCCGTGACATCGAGGATGCCGGGCGTCAGCAGTGCGGCATCGGCTTGTGGCTGGGTCATCGCCAGCAATGCCGAGGCGCCGCCCGCCAGCAGGTGCTGCTGCGCCTGCATCAATTGTGCGGCAGCCTGCAGGGAAATCACCGAGCCCATGAACGGCGCCGGCTGTTCATCGAAACGACCGACCTTGATCTGCCCGACAACCTGCACCAGCCGAGCCAGCAGGGCGTCGCCCCACTCCCCTTGCGGCACCAGCAGGCGCCGCGCACAGGTGCAGCGCTGGCCGGCAGAAATGAACGCGGACTGGACGATGGTGTAGACCGCAGCATCGACATCGGCGACCTGATCGACGATCAGCGGGTTGTTGCCGCCCATCTCCAGCGCCAGGATCTTGTCCGGGCGCCCGGCGAACTGGGCATGCAGCAGATTGCCGGTATGGCTGGAGCCGGTGAAGAACAGCCCGTCGATACCGGGATGGCCAGCCAAGGCGACGCCGGTTTCGCGGCCGCCCTGCAGCAGGTTGAGCACGCCCTCGGGCAGCCCTGCCTCGATCCAGCATTGCACGGTCAGCTCGGCCACCTTGGGCGTCAGTTCGCTGGGCTTGAACAGCACGCAGTTACCGGCCAGCAACGCCGGCACGATATGGCCGTTGGGCAGGTGGCCGGGAAAGTTGTAGGGGCCGAACACCGCGACCACCCCATGCGGTTTGTGGCGCAACACCGCGGTGGCGTCACCCAGCGGGCCGCTCTTCTCGCCAGTGCGCTCACGGTAGCTCTGAATGGAAATGGCGACCTTGCCCACCATGCTGTTCACTTCGGTGGCGGCTTCCCACAGTGGCTTGCCGGTTTCTTCGCCAATCGCCCAGGCCACTTCGTCGGCACGCGATTTCAGGCAGGCGGCAAAACGCTCCAGCACGGCGATACGACCATCCAGCGAGTGCGCGGCCCACAGCGAGAAGGCGCCACGCGCAGCGGCCACGGCGGCGTCGACCTGCGCCGCCGTGGCGCCCTGGCCCTGCCACAGCACGGCCTGGCTGACCGGGTCGAGCGATTGCAGCGACTCGCCCTGCCCGGGCAGCCACTGACCTGCGATGTAATGAGTGTTCATCTTGCTCTACCACTCCCAGCATTCAACGGCAGCCGCTTGGGCAGCCGCGTAAAACCAATGACTCAGCCGTGCGCCGCCAGCGGCACGGCGCGTACCTGATCGCCAGCGGAAAGGCGCAGGCGCTTGGCCGTCGCCGGATCGACCACCAGGGTGCCAGCCGCCAGACGCGCCGGCGCAGCGGTGATACGGCAGTCCTGGCGCTTGCGGTTGTGCACCAGGAAGGGCTCGGCGTCATCGCCCGGCGTGCCGATGGCCAGCACTAGATTCTGGCTGTCGCGCACCGCGCGGATCTTCGCGGTCTCCGCCTCGATGGCCGGGCCGGCGTCGAAGATGTCGACATAGCCCTGGTAGCTGAAGCCCTCACCCTTGAGCATGGCCAGCGCCGGCTCGGTGTCGGGGTGGACACGGCCGATCACCGCGCGTGCATCCTCGGAAAGGAAGCAGGTGTAGAGCGGAAATTTCGGCATCAACTCGGCGATGAAGGCCTTGTTGCCGACGCCGGTGAGGTAGTCCGCCTGGGAGAATTCCATCTTGAAGAAATGCCGGCCAAGGCTTTCCCAGAACGGCGAACGCCCGCGCTCGTCCGACATGCCACGCATCTCGGCGATCACCTTGTCACCGAACAACTGGCGAAACTCGGCGATGAACAGAAAACGCGCCTTGGACAACAAGCGGCCGTTGAGGCCAGTGCGGTGATCGGCGTGCAGGAACAACGAGCACAGCTCGGAGTTGCCGGTCAGGTCGTTGGCCATGAACAGCGTCGGCACCTGGCGGTGGATGTTCAGCTCCTGCGAGGCACTGACGGTCAGGCCCACGCGGTAGTTGTACCAGGGCTCGCGCAGGCCGACGGCACCCGCCACCGCAGAAATGCCGACCACCTTGCCGCTATCGTCTTCGAGCACGAACAGGTAGTCGGCATCGGCACGCTCAGCCTCGCCACGAAACGCCTTCTCCGCCCAGCCGACTCGATGCGCCAGGCGTGCCTCGTTGGCTGGCAGCGTGGTCAGGCCAGCGCCGGTGCTGCGAGCCAGGTCGATCAGGGCCGGCAAGTCGGCACTGCGCACGGGACGAACAATCATTGGATCCTCCGGATCAGCTATTAGCTTCAAGCGGCAAGCCACAAGTCAGCAGCCAGATAGGCTCGCAGCTTGGGGCTTGTGGCGTGCAGCTTCGATTCAAACCGCTACCAACCTGACACTGGCGCCTTCACCGACACCCAGTGCCTCGGCCGACTGCGCACTGAGCACTACAGGCTTGCCCGGCACCCAGTCGAGGTCGGCGACGATGGCGCGGAAGTCCTGCAACTGGCCGTTGCTCACCAGATACTGGCGCCCGCCGGCATCGGCCTCGCCGATCTTCACCGGCACCAGGCGACTCTGCGCGATGCTGCGGATGCCCGAGGTGCGCGCATGCAGGGTCGGGCCACCGTCGAAAATGTCGATGTAGTGATCGGTCTCGAAGCCTTCGCGCATGAGGATATCGAAGGTGATCTGCGCACGCGGATGCACCTGCCCCATGGCCTCCTGCGCCTCGTCCGAGAGCAGCGGCACGTAGATCGGGTAATGCGGCATCAGCTCGGCGAGGAAGGTGCGGCTCTTCAGTCCGCACAGGCGCTCGGCCTCGGCGTAGCTCATGTCGAAGAAGTTGCGCCCCAGCGCGTCCCAGAACGGCGAATCACCGTTCTCGTCGCTGTGGCCGACGATCTCCACCACCACCGCATCGGCGAAGCGCTCCGGGTGGCCGGCCATGAACAACAGGCGCCCACGCGAGTTGAGCTCGGCGAACACGCTGCTGACCAGTGGGCGCTCGACGTAGAAGCTGGTGAGCAGGCTGTTGCCGGTCAGGTCGTGACACAGCGACAGCACGTGAATCTTGTTGTGGATCTTCAGCTCGCGCGAGTTGTGCACGAAGGTCTCGTTGCGAAAGCTGTAGAAGGGTTCGGAATAGCCCGCCGAAGCGACAATGCCGGAACAGCCGACCAGGCGACCGCTCTCGGTGTCCTCAAGGACGAAGAAGTAGCTTTCCTCGCCATTGAAACTGACCTCGGCGGCAAACGACGCATCCGAGGCGGCGATCTTGTCGCCCAATCGGCCTGCATCGTCCGGCAACGAAGTGACACCCACCGGGCTGTCAGCAGCCAGTCGCTGCACGTCTGCCAGGTCCGCCATTTGCGCAGGGCGCATCACCAGCATGGGGTCACTCCTTCTAAAACAGGGAAGCTGCAAGATTCGTAGCCAGCGAGGGAGGCGCTTTAGCAGCGATTGTCGCGGCTAAAGCCCCTTCCTCAGCAAGTCAGCAAGGACTCAGGCCGCTGTCAATTTGCTCAACGCACGTTCGAAACGCGCCAGGCCTTCTTCGATATCGGCCTCTTCGACCACCAGGCTCGGGGCGAAACGCACCACGTCCGGGCCGGCCTGCAAAATCATCAGCCCCTCGGCGGTGGCGGCATCGAGCACCTGCTTGGCCTTGCCCATCCACGCGTCATTGAGAACGCAGCCGAGCAGCAGGCCCATGCCACGCACCTGCTCGAACAGGCCGTACTGCTTGCCCAACGCCAGCAGGCGCGCCTTGAACTGCTCGCTCTTGGCCTTCACACCGTCCAGGGTCTGGCGGGTGTTGACGATATCCAGCACCGCTTCACCGACCGCACAGGCCAGCGGGTTACCGCCGTAGGTGGTGCCATGGGTACCAGGCGAGAAATGCTTGGCCAGGTCGGTGGTGGTGAGCATCGCCGCGATGGGGAAACCACCGCCCAGGCTCTTGGCACTGGAGAGAATGTCCGGCACCACGCCGTAATTCATGTAGGCGAACAGTTCGCCGGTACGGCCCATACCGCTCTGTACCTCATCGAACACCAGCAGCGCGTTGTGCGCGTTGCACAGCTCGCGGGCGCCTTGCAGATAGGCTTTGTCCGCCGGCAGCACGCCGCCCTCGCCCTGGATCGGCTCCAGCACCACGGCGCAGGTCTTGTCGGAAATGGCGGCTTTCAGCGCCGCCAGATCGTTGTACGGCACATGGGTGATGCCCTCGATTTTCGGGCCGAAACCATCGGAATACTTCGGCTGGCCGCCGACGCTGACGGTGAACAGAGTGCGACCGTGGAAGCTGTTGGTGGCTGCGATGATCTCGTGTTTTTCCGGGCCGAAACGGTCATGGGCGACGCGACGCGCCAGCTTGAATGCAGCCTCGTTGGCCTCGGCGCCGGAGTTGCAGAAGAACACGCGCTCGGCGAAGGTCGCCTCGACCAGCTTCTTGCCCAGGCGCAGGGTCGGCTCGTTGGTGAATACGTTGGAGATGTGCCACAGGGTATTGGCCTGCTCGGTCAGCGCCGCGACCAGCGCCGGGTGGCAATGGCCAAGCACGTTGACGGCGATGCCGCCAGCGAAGTCGATCAGCTCTCGACCGCTCTGGTCCCAGACTCGCGAACCCAGGCCGCGCACGGGTACGAAGGCAGCAGGGGCGTAGTTGGGAACCATGAACTGGTCGAAATCGGCGCGTTGCACCGCATCGTGCTGAACGGACATCAAAGCTCTCCTGATGAGAAATACCGGCCGCAGACAGGCGACGAAGCGCCCGAAACGACAGGGAATGCAAGGATTGTAGGGACTGAATCGGGGTCGGCATTGTCGCCATGCGACAACTTCTTACAGCGCCACCCCAGGTTTTCCGCGGGTTTTCGTCCAAGCGACAGAAAGCGTCGGAAAGGCGCAGTTTAATCGCAGATCACCGCCTGGAGCACGCTACCGGAAAAATTCTCCGCAGGCTGACCAGCTGGTATCGAAAGTCCTGCTTGCGTAGCCCGGGATGCAATCCGGGGCTGACACCAGACCCCCGGATTTCATCCGGGCTACTCGCAGCGACGACTATCGCATTGTAGGAGCGAGCTCTGCTCGCGAACCGAGGGCAACACCAAAGCTTCGCGAGCAGAGCTCGCTCCTACGGATCAGCCCCGCTCGACTGGCGTCGACGTCAGCTCGAAGGGGCTATTGCTGCGGCGCTGGTTGCGGTCGTCGCGCGGCGTGGCACCGAAGAAATTGCGGTAGGCGCTGGAGAAATGCGGTCCCGAGGAGAAACCGCAGGACAGGCCGATCTGGATGATCGACTTGCTGGTCTGCATCAGCAGCTGGCGCGCCTTGTTCAGGCGCAGCTCCAGGTAGTACTGGCTGGGTACGCGATTGAGGTACTGCTTGAAGATGCGCTCGAGCTGACGACGCGACACGCACACATGCTGGGCGATCTCGTCGGTGGTCAGCGGCTCTTCGATGTTGGCCTCCATCAGCAGCACGGCCTGGGTCAGCTTCGGATGGCTGGAGCCGAGACGATTCTGCAGTGGAATGCGCTGACGCTCACCGCCCTCGCGAATGCGCTCGACCACCAGCTCCTCGCTCACCGCACCGGCCAGTTCGGCGCCGTGATCGCGCGCCAGCACTGCCAGCAGCAGATCGAGCACGGCCAGGCCACCGCAGGCAGTCAGGCGGTCACGATCCCAGTCGAACAGATGGCTGGTGGCGATGACCTTGGGGAAGCGCTCGGCGAAATCGTCCTGCCAGCGCCAGTGCACTGCCGCGCGATAACCATCGAGCAGACCGAGCTGGGCAAGCGGATAGACCCCTGCAGACAGTCCGCCGATCACACAACCGCTGCGCACCTGCTGCTTGAGCGCGGCCGCCAGCCCCGCAGACACCTGCGCCGGTGGCGCATCAGCGAGCAGGAACAACTTGTCCAGCCCCTCCAGATGCCCGCCCCATGGCTCGCCCGGCAAACGCCAATCACCCGCAGCCAACGGCTCGGCCTGGAGGAACACCAGCTCGTACACCACTTCTGGATGCACACGCTGGGCGACACGCAGGGCTTCCTCAGCCAGAGACAGGGTCAGGGCCTTGGTGCCGGGCCAGTATAAAAAGCCAATTCGATGGGGGGTCATGAAAGCCTGTTCACAGTTTGCTGCGCGCCGGGCCTGCTGCGTTAAAAACAGGCTCGGAATGCTCATGTACAAAAGTACACTCCGCTTCCTCGCCTGTTTTTGCCTTGCATGCCTCTAGCTCGCAAGACTTTGAACAGGCTTTGAGACGCAGTCTAGCTTCTTATTATTTGAGACTGCCGGAAAGGAACTGCTGCAGTCGCTCGGATTGCGGATTGGCCAGCACTTCCTTCGGGCAACCACGCTCTTCAACCAGCCCCTTGTGCAGGAACACCAGCTGATTCGATACCTCGCGGGCGAAGCCCATTTCGTGGGTCACCACCACCATGGTACGGCCCTCGGTGGCCAGGTCCTGCATGACCTTGAGCACTTCGCCGACCAGCTCCGGGTCGAGCGCCGAAGTTGGCTCGTCGAACAGCATCACCTCCGGCTCCATGGCCAGGGCACGGGCAATGGCCACACGCTGCTGCTCGCCGCCGCTCATGTGCGCCGGGTAGGCGTCCTTGCGATGCGCAACACCAACCTTGGTCAGATAATGCTCGGCCTTGTCGCGGGCTTCTGCCTTGCTCACCCCGAGCACGTGCACCGGCGCTTCCATCACGTTTTCCAGCGCGCTCATGTGCGACCACAGATTGAAATGCTGGAACACCATGGCCAGGCGCGAGCGCATGCGCTGCAGCTGCTTGGCATCGGCGGCGCGCAGTAAACCGTCCTTGGCCGGCACCAGTTTCAGCTCTTCGCCGTTGAGCAGGATCTTGCCGGCATGCGGCTGCTCCAGCAGGTTCAGGCAACGCAGGAAGGTGCTTTTGCCCGAACCACTGGAGCCGATGATGCTGATCACGTCGCCCGCCTTGGCCGCCATCGACACGCCCTTGATCACCTCATGGCTGCCGTAGCGCTTGTGCAGGTCCTGAACTTCGAGTTTGTACATGTTCGGGTTCTCTTGAATCGTCATGGCATCAGGCCTTGCGCGGCGCCAGGTAGGCCAGCCAGCGGCGCTCGGCCTGCTTGAACAGGCGCACCAGGATGAACGTCAATGCCAGGTAGAACAGGCCGGCGGTGACGTAGGCCTCGAACGGCAGGTAGTACTGCGAGCTGACGGTTTTGGCCGCACCGGTGATGTCGATGAGGGTCACCACCGAGGCCAGGCTGGTGGTGTGCAGCATCATGATCACTTCGTTGCTGTACTGCGGCAGCGCCCGGCGCAACGCCGACGGCAGCAGGATGCGCGAATAGAGCTTGCCGCGCGACATGCCCATGGCCTTGGCCGCCTCGATCTCGCCGGGCGGCGTGGCCTTGAGGCTGCCGGCGAGGATTTCCGCGGTGTAGGCGCTGGTATTGATGGCAAACGCCAGGCAGGCGCAGAAAGTGGCGCTGGACAGGTAAGGCCATAGGAAACTCTCGCGCACCGCTTCGAACTGGGCCAAGCCGTAGTACAGCAGGTACAGCTGCACCAGCATCGGCGTGCCACGGATCACATAGGTGTAGAGCCACGCCGGGAAGTTGACCAGTTTTTGCCTGGACACCCGCATGATCGCCAGCGGCACCGCCAGCAGCAGGCCCACGGCCAGCGCAATGATGAGCAGCTTGAGGGTCACCAGCACACCACCGAAGTACAGCGGCAGGCTGCCGAGAACCACGTTGTAATCGAAAAGCATGGTCACTCCCTCAGAGTTCGGCGGCTTTTACGCCGACCGAATAGCGCCGTTCGAGATAGCGCAGTACCAGCAGCGACACACTGGTGATCGCCAGGTACACGGCCGCCGCCAGGAGGATGTAAGTGAACGGCTCGCGAGTCGCATCACCAGCGCTCTTGGCGCGGGCCATCATGTCCTGTAGGCCGACCAGGGAGATCAGCGCGGTGGCCTTGACCAGCACCAGCCAGTTGTTGGTGATGCCTGGAATCGCCAGGCGGATCATCTGCGGCACGAGGATGCGCAAGAACACCCGGCGCGGGCTCATGCCATAGGCCATGCCAGCCTCGCCCTGCCCTTTCGGGATAGCCATGAAGGCGCCGCGAAAGGTCTCCGACAGATAAGCGCCGTAGATGAAGCCCAGCGTGCCGACACCTGCCACGAACGGATTGATGTCGATGTAATCCTCATAGCCCAGCAGCGGAGCGATGCGGTTCACCAGGTCCTGGCCACCGAAGAAAATCAGCAGGATCAGCACCAGTTCGGGAATGCCGCGAATCACCGTGGCGTAGGTCTCGCCCAGCAGGGCCAGCCATCTCACTGGTGATAGACGAAAAGCCGCACCGAGCAAGCCAAGTGCGACAGCGACCGCCATCGACAGCAGCGCCAGCTGCACGGTAAGCCAGGCACCCTCGAGAATGGTCGAGCCGTAGCCTTGAAGCATGCGCCAATACCTCTCAGGCACCAGGTGGCGCCGTATCGCACAAAGGAAATGGATGTCGCCGCAGCGACGTACAACGCCTGAACGCCAGCACGGACGAACAGGCCGCCGATACCTACAGGATTAACCAAGAAAAAAGTGGCACAACCTCAGAGGATGTCTACAAATTGCTGCGCTCGGCCATGCTGCGTTGAAATCAGCCTCAAAATGCTCATGTACTATTCGTACACTCCGCTTTCTCGACTGATTGACTCGCTAGCGCTCGCCCTTCGGGCCAGCCTTCGGCTGTTACTCCCGTTGGTCGTTGCGCCTTGCCTGACCGTCGCTCGCTGCCTTGTAAACACCCTCTAGCAAAGGTTAGTGCCACTTCATCCGTCTCGGAGCGCTTACTCGCCGTAAACGTCGAAGTCGAAGTACTTGTCCTGCACTTCCTTGTACTTGCCGTTGGCACGGATGGCCAGGATGGCTGCACTGATCTTGTCGGCCAGCGCCTTGTCACCCTTGCGCACGGCGATGCCCTGGCCTTCGCCAAAATACTTCACGTCGGTGAAGTCCGGGCCTACGAAGGCGAAGCCCTTGCCGCCGTCGGTCTTGAGGAAGCCGTCATCGATATTCACCGAATCGGCCAACGTGGCATCCAGGCGACCGGACTGCATATCCAGGAACACTTCGTTCTGCGAGCTGTAGCGCACGATTTCGGCGCCCGCCGGAGCGAAGATGTCGGTGGCGTAACGGTCATACACGGACGAGCGCTGCACGCCGATCTTCTTGCCTTTGAGGTCGACCAACGGATCCTTGAGCTCAGTACCGGCCTTCATCGCCAGCTTGGCGGGAGTGGCGTAGTACTTGCCGGTGAAGTCCACCGATTTCTTGCGATCTTCGGTAATCGACATCGACGACAGCACGGCGTCGAACTTGCGCACTTTCAGGGCCGGGATCAGACCGTCGAACTCCTGCTCGATCCACTTGCACTCGACCTTCATCTCTTCGCACAGGGCGTTGCCGATGTCGTAGTCGAAGCCGGAAATCTGCCCATCAGGAGTCTTGAATGCGAAGGGTGGGTAGGCCGCCTCGATACCGATGCGCAGCGGCTTCTCGGCCATGGCCAGGGGCGACATCAGGGACAGCGCCAGGGCGCCGAGCAGTGCGATCTTCTTCATTCTTTGCTCCTTCGAATTGGGTATGGCATCGATGGCAGTGAGGGGCCCGGGCCTTTTATGGATTGTAGAAGGCGGTGCGGCACGGTCATGTAGGACGAGCGACAAAGGGCCTTGGCTGGGTGAGCGGCATTCTAGCGGCAGGCAATGAGGCGATATTTCCTCAATGCGACAACTAATTACAGAAGCACTGGAAGCGCTGGGGGCAGATATTGACAGCCTGCAAAAGGAGTGATCAAGCAGAAAAGGGTAAACGGATATCCACAGCAATACTCAGGCCATCAATCAGCAAAAGCCCGTTTCATGGGCTTCAACGCCGCTTTAGCGCGTCATCCAGTGTTGGAAATGGCACCGTATCGGCGCACCAACGTTCCCTAACCGCCCAATCGGGTGCGCACTGTTACCCGCAAGACCACCACCGCACAGGGTGCGCCGCGCGCACCGAGATAACCCAGCGCGATAGCGAGCCCCATAAGAAGCCGGTGCGCATGGCGCACCCTACCCGTCTACGCGCAGGCTCAAGCGCGCGGTCACGCGGTTTTCCTCGGCGCGATCCAGCCCGGCTTCCTCGACGCGCACGCCTTGCGCCTCCAGCGCCTCGATCCAGCGCAGCAACTGGGCGAATGCCACCGGCTGCAGGTTGACCTGCACCGCACCGTAGCCCTCGGTATCCAGACGCTCGATCACCAGCCCCTGCTGCGCCGCACTCGCTGTGACCACACCCTGCAAACGTGCCGGGTCGAGGCTGGCACGCGGCTGCAGGTCACGCCCCTGCACCTGCGGCGCACGGCTCTGCAGATAGGCATAAAGCGCGCGCTGCTCCTCGAACGCAGCGCGCGCCGCTTGTGCGTGACGTTGCGCCGGTTGCCACAGCGCCAGGTAGAACAGCACCAAAAGTAGAAAAACGCTCAGCGCAGCAAGTGCCAGACGATCACGCGCCGGCAGCGCCTGCCAGCGTTGCGCCAGCGGCGAACGCTGCCAGTGCAGTTGCAGGCTTTCGCTCAACCCGGTTCTCGACATGCCGCTCATCCTCCTATTACCACGCGCGCGCTGACGCCTTCAGCTTCGCGGCTGGCCGAGCCCATCTGCACCGACAGGCCTGCCGCCTCCAGGCGCTCACGCAAACCCTCCAGCTCGGCAAAGCCCGGTGCCTGCAACTGCAGCGACATATCGGCTCGGTTCGCGCTGTAGTCGAGCTGATTGACCTGCACCTGCGGCGTACCCTCGGCATGCAGCGCCGCCGCTACTTCGGCCAACAAGCCGAGCACCGGGCTGTCGCTGCCCGTGGATTGCGCAAGATGCTGGTCGAACTGCGCCCGCAGGTTGATCAGCTTGCTGTCCTGCGGGAACAACTCGCGGTACAGCGCCTCGCTGGACGCGGCGTAAGCATTCGCTTCGCGCTGCAGGTACCAGCCCTGCGCAAGATTGAAGCCCCACTGCAGCACCAGACACAGCGCCAGCACGCCGGCCAGCGGCCGCCAGCGCAGCCAGCCGTCGCCGCTCTGGCGCAGGGCGAACTCCCCTTGCGCGAGATCGACACCCGCATGCTGACGCACCAGCCACTGATGCGCCTCCTCCAGCAGATGCACTTCGTCGACCGATTCGGGCAGCGCCTGCCCCGCCGGCGCACTGGCGATATGCGGCGAGGGACAACGCCCTGCCAATACCGACCAATCCTCGCGCTGCAAGGCCAGGCGCCAGGGCGCCTCACCACCGAGCAGCCAGCGCGAGTGCAGCCAGAGCAACTGACTGCCCTGGTGCGGCAACAGATCGGCATCGACCCGGATCGTCTGCGGCGGCTGCGCCGCAAACAGGGCCAGGCACTCGCGCAACCAACTGGCGCGCAGCGCATAGACGCGGTGACGACCATCGGCCAGCTGTTCGCCCAGCGCCAGGTGCATCAGTTCGACATCCTCGGCCAGCAGTTCCTCGACCGCGAACGGCAGGGCCTGACGCATCCAGCGCGCCTTCTGCGTCGGCAGTTGCACGGCGCACGCGGTGACCGCCTCCACCGGCAGCACCAGTTGCCAGTGCGCGGGCAGATCGACCAGTGCCTCGGCCAGGCGCATTGCGCGACTGCCATCTGCTGTGACCTGCATGACAGGCAGCTCTGCTGACAGGTCGTGGCACGCCTCAGGCGGCAGGAAAATCCATGTCGGGTTCATTCTTGTTCTTCCTCGATGGGCCGTGGCGGCACGCCGCCCTGCCCCAAATCACGCGCCAGGACACTAACCTGGCCATCATTGCTGCGCTGCAACAGGCTGCGCAATACCACCCGGCGTTCACCCAGGCTCACTTCGCTGAACACCTCGAAATACTGGCTGCCGACCGCCAGCCCCTGCACCACCTGCTCGCCTAGGCCGGCAAGTGCGGGCTGGGCGGCGAAGGCCGCAGCGCTGGGATAGCCTTCGGCGCCGCGCCCGGCGATCAGTGACACGGCCGCATCCGGACTCAAGCCGTCGGACAAGCTGGAGAGCACCATCGCGCTGGCCGTGTTGACGTTGAGCAATGCCTCGCTCGGCAGCGCGCTGACGAAGGGCTGCAGGCGGCGATAGTCGGCCTCCTCCATCTCCAGCAGCAGGCGCAATTCGGACACATCGGTAATCTCACGGTTGGCCGTGCGATAAGGCGGCGTCGCCAACAGGTATTGGCCATCCTCTGCACCATTGCCACCCTGCAGTTCACTGTCGCTATCAAGCCAGTCCAGCAAGCGCTCTGCATAAGGTTTGTCTATCCCTAAGCGCAGCAGCAGGCGACGCAGTCGCAGCACCGCCAGCTCGTTCGGTCGGCCCTGGCGCACCAGACTGTTGAGATTGAAACGACCGCTGGGGTCGACGATCCGCACGCGCAGTTCGCCGCCTTCATCCAGCGGGAACGGCGCCAAAGGCCGGGCCCAGGGCTCCAGCGGATGATCCACCGGCTGGCGCGGATCACCCTGACGCAGATCGCGCTCGAGGATCGCCTTGGCCAGGGTCTCGCCACCCAGGGCGTAGTGCCAGGCCTGGGTCACGTGCAACTGGTTGGCGCTGCTGCGGATCGACAGCTGCTGACGGGCGATCAGCCCGGCGCAGACCACCGTCACCACGGCGACCACCAGCAGCACCGTGATCAGGGCCACCCCGTTCTGCCGCCTCATGACTGCGGCACCTCATTCGACTCTTCCGGCGGCGCGCCGGCACGGTTCTCTGCGGGCAGATCCGGCAAGCGCAGCAGACGGCGCAATTCGCCATAACGCCGATGCTGCAAGCGCAGCTCGATCGCGCGCGGCAAATCGGTGAGCAGACCATCGCCCGAGGCATTGGCCGGCGGCCAGTCGGGCTGCCACTGCCCCTCCTTGTCCAGGTAGCGCAGGCTCAGCGACTCGACGCCATCGAGCGCCTGCTGGATTTGCGGCGCGCTGTCCTGCGCACGATCCAGCACGCGCCAGTAGCGGCGCTGCCATTGCTCGCCACTGAGCTGCCAGCGCACCCGCTGCACCTCGGCACGCGGCTGACCCAACGGGTTGCGCCAGCCAGCGCGGGTCAGCTCCAGCGCCGTGGCATCGGCCAGGTCGCTGTGCAGCGCCGGCTGGGCATCGCCGAAACCATCGCGAATCGGTCGCACCGTCACCTGGCGCAGATCGCGCTCGAAAGCCGACAGGGCGCGGGTCAGCTCGCGCAGTTGGCGTTCGTGTTCGCGGGTGACGGCATCGGCGCTGAGCACGCTGTCGAGCATGCGGTAGGTGGCCAACCCCAGCAGAGCGAAGATGGCGATGGCGATCAGCAGCTCCAGCAGGGTAAATCCGCGCTGAGCGCTCCCACACATCATGGAGCCCCCAGAAAACCGCTGAGGGTCAGCAGTTGGTAGGGTGGGCTTTAGCCCACCAAGGCTGGCCGCTGTTGGTGGGCTGAAGCGGAGCACCGCCCGGCCCAACCTGCGGGCTGGAGCGAGCGTCGCGAGTGAAATGGCGTCGCCACGGATTCGCGAGCAGAGCTCGCTCCTACAGGGCAGAATCACCGCGACGCCCCGAGAAAGCCGCTGAGGCTGACCACGGCCCGTTCGCGCAGATCACCGCTGGCGCCGCGCTCTTCGGCGGCGACCCACAGCGTCACACGGCGCATGGCCGGCTCGCTGGTGGCCTGGATTTCGCTCTGCCACGACCAGCGGCGCCCGGCAAATTCAACCTGTCCCTGGTCGCGACCATCAGCGGGCGGCGTGTCGGCCAGTTGCAATTCCGTCATGCGGTTGTCGGCCACCCACATGGCCAGGGTCTTGTCTTCCAAGTGGCTGGCCGTGCGTACGCTACGCGCGCTGGCGGTCAGCACGCTGGCGGCGACCAAAGCGAAGATGGCCAGGGCCACCAGCACCTCGAGCAGAGTAAAGCCGCGCGCTCCCTTCATCCGGCACGTCCCATGCCCAACTCCTCGACACGCGGCAGGCCGAAGCCGTCGCTGGACAATTGCAGGCGCAGGCCGTCGCGGCGCCGTTCAGCGAGACGCAGGCGAAAAGGCGTCAGCTCGCCGCTGGAAAGGATCAGTAACTGTGGCGTTTCAGCACTGTCCTCGGTCGCAAGACTCAAGGCCTCACCCTCCACTTCGAAGGCCAGCTCGGCCCACTCCGGCAGCCGATGAGCCTGACGATCCAGCGCCTGCCACTCGGCGCGCTGCGGGTCGTAGCGCAGCACCCGATAACCTTCACGCGTGAAGCTCAGGCCGTATTCGCGGTTATCCAGCACTGCCTCGTCGAGCAGCACGCCGATCAAGCCGCTGAGGCGTTCGGCCTCGCTGCGCAGCTCGCGCGACGGTCCGGCGATGCCGGTGCTGAACACGGCCAGGCCGATCAGGCTGCCGAGAATCACCAGCACCACCAACAGCTCGATGAGGGTGAAGCCGCACTGGCCAAGCTTTGTAGGAGCGAGCTCTGCTCGCGAAGGTTTTCTATAGCACATGCTTCGCGAGCAGAGCTCGCTCCTACAGGCGGACGGCGACATGAGCAGGTCAGAGATCCCAGTTGCCGATATCGGCGTTCAGGTCGCTGCCGCCCTGCTTGCCGTCAGCACCGAGCGAATACAGATCGAAGGCGCCCTTGGTGCCGGGTGCCAGGTATTGGTAAGGGTTACCCCACGGATCGATGGGCAGGCGCTTGAGGTAACCGTCCTTGTTCCAGTTCTTCGCCGGCGGATTGCCGCTCGGCTTGCTCACCAGCGCTTCCAGACCCTGCTGGGTACTGGGGTAGTTGTGGTTGTCGAGCTTGTACATATCGAGCGACGCGCCGATGGCGCGGATGTCGTTCTGCGCCGCAGTGACCTTGGCCTGATCCGGCCGGCTCATCACCTGCGGCACCACCAGCGCCGCCAGAATGCCCAGAATCACCACCACCACCATGATTTCGATGAGCGTGAAGCCCGCCTGAGATTTTCTCACCTGCTATCCCACCATTTGGTTCAAAGAAAGAATCGGCAACAGGATGGCCAGCACGATCACCAGCACCACTGCCCCCATGAAGACCAGCATGAACGGTTCGAACAGCCCCACCAACAAGGCGATCTGTGCGCTGAGGTCGTTTTCCTGGTTCTTCGCTGTGCGCGCCAACATCTGATCCAGCTCGCCGGAGCGTTCGCCACTGGCGATCATGTGCAACATCATCGGCGGAAACTGCCCGGTGGCCTCCAGCGAACGGGTCAGGCTGCCGCCTTCGCGTACCTTCTGCGCCGCCACCACCACCTCGCCACGGATCACCCGATTGCCGATCACCTCGCCAGCAATCGCCAGCGCCTCCACCAGCGGCACGCCGCTGCGAGTGAGGATGGCCAGGGTCGAGGCGAAACGTGCGCAATCGGTGGCGCGGCCCAGCCGGCCGATCAGCGGGATACGCAACAAAAATCGATGCCAGCGCAGGCGGAAGGCCTCGTCACGCAGGGCTGCGCGCAAGGCGAACACTGCCAGTACCAGCGCCACCAACGCCACCAGGCCCCAGGCCTTGACCCAGTCACTCAGAGCGATCAGTCCGCGCGTCAGTGCCGGCAGGGTCTGCCCGGAATCGACGAACACCTTGACCACGTCCGGCACCACGTAGCCGAGCAGGAAACCGACGATCAGCAGGGAGGCGCACATCAGGATCACTGGATAAAGCAGTGCCAGCTGCACTTTCTGCCGCGACTGCTGGCGCTGCTCGGTGTAATCGGCCAACTGCTCCAGCACCGGGCCGAGGTGCCCGGCATGTTCGCCCGCCGCCACCGTGGCGCGGTACAGCTCGGGAAAGGCTGCCGGAAATTCCTTGAGGCTGCCGGCCAGGCTGTGGCCCTCCAGCACGCGGGCGCGCACCGCCAGCAGCATGCCCTGGATACGTGAGTTGGTGGATTGCGCGGCAGCGGCGCGCAGCGCTTCTTCAATAGGCAGTGCCGCCTGGATCAGCGTCGCCAACTGACGGGTGACCAGCGCCAGGTCACGCGCCGACAAGCCGCGCACGAAACCAAGACGGGCGCCTTGAGCGGACTGCTCGCGGCTGCGTGTAGCCTTGACCTCCAGCGGCGCCAGCTGCCGCTCGCGCAACAGCTGGCGCACCTGGCGCGCGCTGTCGGCTTCCAGCACGCCTTTCTGCTGGCGGCCGCGCCCGTCCAGGGCGATGTATTCAAAGGCCGCCATCGACAGATCGCTCCGACTGTAAATGTAGGAACGGCTGGGCGGCATTCCGTTTCAGCCGCGATATGCAAAGCCACGCGGCTAAAGCGCAATACCGCCCAGCCGCTCCTACAAGAGCCATTGCCAAGATCCCTCTAACCATCATTCCTCTCGCGTCACGCGCAGCACTTCTTCCACCGTGGTCACCCCTTCCAGCACCTTGCGCCGGCCATCGTCGCGGATGCTCGGCCCCAGGGTACGGGCATGACGGGTCATGTCCTGCTCAGCAGCACGGCTATGCACCAGGGTGCGCATGGTTTCGTCGAAGACCACCAGCTCATAGATACCGGTACGCCCGCGGTAGCCCTGCTGATGGCAGTGCGCACAGCCACGGGCGTGGTACAGGGTCGGCGGCGAGCTGGTCGGCACACCGAGCAGCGCGCATTCGGCCTCATCGGCGGTATAGGGCTCCTTGCACGCCGGGCACAGCACGCGCACCAGGCGCTGGGCCAACACGCCGAGCAGCGACGAGGACAGCAAAAAGGGCTCCACGCCCATGTCCACCAGACGGGTGATGGCGCCGATGGCGCTATTGGTGTGCAGCGTGGACAGCACCAGGTGGCCGGTCAGCGAGGCCTGCACGGCGATCTCGGCGGTCTCCTTGTCGCGAATCTCGCCGACCATCACCACGTCCGGGTCCTGGCGCAGAATGGCGCGCAGGCCACGGGCAAAGGTCATGTCCACCTTGGTATTGACCTGGGTCTGGCCGATGCCTTCGAGGTGGTACTCGATGGGGTCTTCGACGGTAAGAATGTTGCGCGTGTGGTCGTTGAGGCTGACCAGGCTGGCGTACAGCGTGGTGGTCTTGCCCGAGCCGGTGGGGCCGGTGACCAGCAGGATGCCGTGCGGCTTGCGCACGGTGTCTTCCATCAGCGCGCGATCTTCGGCGCGCATGCCCAGGTGCTGCAGCGACAGGCGCCCGGCCTGCTTGTCGAGCAGACGCAGCACCACCCGCTCGCCGTTGGCCGACGGCAATGTGGACACCCTAATGTCCACCTCGCGCCCGCCGACCTTGAGCGAGATGCGCCCATCCTGCGGCACGCGCTTCTCGGCGATATCCAGGCGCGCCATGACTTTGACCCGTGAGACCAGCAAGGCAGCCAGCTCACGCTTGGGCTCGAGCACCTCGCGCAGGATGCCGTCGACGCGAAAGCGCACGACAAGACGTTTCTCGAAGGTTTCCAGGTGAATGTCGGAGGCGTTTTCCTTGATCGCTTCGCCGAGGATGGCGTTGATCAGACGGATGATCGGCGCATCGTCTTCCTGCTCCAGCAGGTCTTCGGTTTCCGGCACCTGGTCGGCCAGCGAGGCCAGGTCGAAGCTGCCGCCGATATCCTCGGCCAGCTGCATGGAGGCCGAATCATGCTGATAGGCCGCGCCCAGCGCCTGGGCGAATGCCTGGGCATCGAGCAGCTGCAGCGGCAGGCTGCGCCCGGCGAAACGCTGCGCCTCGGCCAGGGCTACCAGGTCGCAGTCGGCGCGATGAGCCAGACTGGCGTGCCCGTCATGCATGACGAACACCAGGCCATGACGCTTGGCGAAACTGAAGGGCAAGCGGCGCAATGGGGTTTCCAGCAGCGAAGCGTTCATGCGAGACCTTAGAACAGAACCTTATCCCAGCAGTACAGCCTAACCCGGCTAATTGGCCCAATGGGCCACCTCTGGGACGGTCTTTCTTGTAATGGTTATCTCGTTATCTTTATCACATTGCCTGGAACTGCACACCCACCCTATTTGGGGGATGCCAAGCGCGCGCAGGCTGCTATGATCAGCGCGCGACGCCCTGCATATAAGAAGAATTAGAACGTCGTTTTCGGAGTGACAGTTTGCCCATCTCGGCCCTTCCCCAACGGCTCAAGGACAATGCCCCGAGCCTGATCGGCATGCTCGTGCTGATCGCCCTGAGCGTGAGCCTCGCCTGGCAGAGCGCCGAACTGCTGCGCCTGGTGCGTGGCCCTGTGCAGCAAGCCCCCAGCCAGAGCGCGCCCAGCGCCGAACAACGCGTGCAGGCGCCCATCGACCAGCTGTTCGGCACACCGCGCCAGGCCGACAGCGGCCCGCCGCCGGCGACCAACCTGCAACTGACCCTGCTCGGCAGCTTCGTTCACAGCGACCCGCAACGCTCCAGCGCAATGATCCAGCGCCAGGGCCAGAGCGCCCAGCGTTTTGCCGTCGGCGCGGACGTGGACAACGGCGTGCGCCTGGATGCGGTCTACGCCGACCGCGTCGAACTGGTGCGCAACGGCCGCCGCGAAAGCCTCACCTTCCCGCGCCCGAGCAGCGGGCAGTACAGCTATACCCCGCCAGTCGAAACGGCAGCGCCAGACTCGCTGCAACAGCTCGATCAACTCGACCAGGACAACCTCGAACAACTGCGCCAGCGCATGCAGGCGCTGCGCGAGCAGATGGAAGCCTCTGGCACCCAGCCCGTGGAAACGCCCCCTGATCAGCCCATGGAAAGCGACTGAACCGATGCATTTTTTCCGTAGCCGACTGACCCTCGCCCTTCTCGCCGCCGGCCTGGCCACCGCACCGCTGCCCCTGCTCGCGCAGATCCAGCAGGTGCCGGCCAGCGCCAACCAGCAGGAAGAAAGCTGGACCATCAACCTGAAGGGCGCGGACATCCGCGAGTTCGTCGACCAGATCGCCAGCATCACCGGGCAGACCTTCGTCGTCGACCCGCGGGTGAAAGGCCAGGTCAACGTGGTGTCGAGCACGCCGCTGGGGCTGTCCGAGGTCTACCAACTATTCCTCTCGGTCATGGCCACCCATGGTTTCAGCGTGCTGACCCAGGGCGACCAGGCGCGCATCGTGCCCAACGCCGAAGCCAAGGCCGAAGCGGACGCCGGCCGCCCTGCGCCGGATCGCCTGGAAACCCGCCTGATCCAGGTGCAGCACGCGCCAGTGGCCGAGCTGATCCCGCTGATTCGCCCGCTGGTGCCGCAGTACGGCCACCTGGCCGCCGTCACCTCGGCCAACGCGCTGATCATCAGCGACCGCAGCGCCAACATCGCCCGCATCGAAGACCTGATGCGCCAGCTCGACCAGAGCGGCGCGCAGGACTTCAGCGTGGTGACCCTGCAAAACGCCTGGGTGATGGACGCCGCCGAAGTGCTCAACACCGCCATCGCCCGCGGCCAGGCCAAGGGCACCAGCGCCACCCAGGTGGTGGCCGATGCACGCACCAATCGCCTGATCCTGCTCGGCCCACCGGACGCCCGCGCCAAACTGGCCGACCTCGCCCGTTCACTGGATAGCCCCACCAGCCGCTCGGCCAACACGCGGGTGATTCGCCTGCGTCACAACGACGCCAAGTCCCTGGCCGAAACCCTTGGGGAAATCTCCGAAGGGCTGAAGAACCAGCAGAACGGCGAAACCACCGGCAAGCAGTCGAACATCCTCATCCGCGCCGACGAGAGCCTCAACGCGCTGGTGCTGCTGGCCGAACCGGACCTGGTGGCCACCCTCGAAGACATCGTGCGCCAGCTCGACGTGCCGCGTGCGCAGGTGATGGTCGAGGCGGCCATCGTCGAGATTTCTGGCGACATCACCGACGCGGTTGGCGTGCAGTGGGCGGTGGACGCTCGCGGCAAAACCGGCGGCCTGGGCGGGGTGAATTTCGGTGGCACCGGCCTGTCGGTCGGCACAGTGCTGCAGATACTGCAGGATGGCGAGATTCCCGACGGTACAACGCTGCCCGATGGCGCCATCATCGGCGTTGGTAGTGACCGCTTCGGTGCGCTGATCACCGCGTTGTCGGCCAACAGCAAGAGCAACCTGCTGTCCACGCCGAGCCTGCTGACCCTGGACAACCAGAAGGCGGAAATCCTCGTTGGCCAGAACGTACCGTTCCAGACCGGCTCCTACACCACCGACGCGTCCGGTGCCGGCAACCCCTTCACCACCATCGAACGCAAGGACATCGGTGTCACTCTCAAGGTCACGCCGCACATCAATGAAGGCGCCACCCTGCGCCTGGAGATCGAGCAGGAAATCTCCTCCATCGCCCCCAGCACCGGGCTCAACGCCCAGGCGGTCGACCTGGTGACCAACAAACGCTCGATCAAGAGCACCATCCTCGCCGACGACGGCCAGGTGATCGTGCTCGGCGGCCTGATTCAGGACGACGTCACCCAGGCAGTTTCCAAGGTGCCGCTGCTGGGTGACATTCCGCTGCTTGGCGGGCTGTTCCGCTCGACCCGCGACTCGCACATCAAACGCAACCTGATGGTCTTCCTGCGGCCCACCGTGGTGCGCGACGGCGCCGGCCTGGCGGCGCTATCGGGCAAGAAGTACAGCGATATCCGCATCCTCGGCGACGGCAGCAATGGCCGCCCGAGCATCCTGCCCAGCACCCCGACCCAGTTGTTCGACGGCCGAGGCGCACCGGCAGTGGATTTGCGGCAGTAAAGATAGGGCGTAGGGTGAGTCCCGCCGGAACGGCTGTGGCGGGTTGCACCCGCCCTACACGCTGAATCGTGGAACGCCACAAACCGTGGGAGGCGCTTTAGCGGCGACGATCTCTGCAGCAATCGCGGCTAAAGCCACTCCTACAGAACCGCGTGCAACGTGTCTCCCCTCGCCCATTCATGGCAGGGGTGGAACATCGTAGGGCGGGTGAAACACGCCAGAATGGCTGTGGCGGGTTGCACCCGCCCTACACGCTGAATCGTGGAGCACCACAGACTGTGGGAGGCGCTTTAGCGGCGACAATATCCATAGCAGTCGCGACTAAAGCCCCTCCCACAACGGCATGTAGCTCGTCTCCCCTCTCCCATTTATGGGAGAGGGGCCGGGGGAGAGGGTGGAGGATTCAGCAGTAGCTTCGAAGCCCCTCCGCCCTGGCGAACACTCAGCCCAACGCCGGCGTACGCGGCGGCACCAGACGCTTGTTGCCGGTCGACTCATAGGCCGCCGCCAGTTGCAGCAACGCCGAGTCGTCGTAGGCGCGGCCAGCGAAGGTCAGGCCCACGGGCATACCAATATCGGCCATCACGCCCATCGGCACGGTGACGGTCGGCACGCCCTGATGACGGATCGCCAGATTGCCGTTGGCCACCCACACACCATTGCTCCAGGCGATATCAGCGGATGCCGGGTTCACATCGGCATCGGCCGGGCCGACGTCAGCCACTGTGGGGAACAGCACCGCATCCAGTCCCAGTTGATCCATCCAGTCCTCCAGATCGATCTTGCGAATCTGCTCCAGGCCGCGCAGGCCGTCGGGCAGCGTGGCGATCTGATCCCAGGGCTTGATCCCACGCTTGGCCATGTTGACGTATTCGTCCATGCCCGCCGCCAGATCACCCTCGCGGTTCGGCAGCGTGCCAGGGTCATGCGGGAAGATCTGCGGGCCATCGACGTCGGCCAGGCGGTTGAGCTTCGGGTCACCATTGGCCTGCAGGAAGTCGTCGAAGGCCCAGCCGCTCAACTCCCAAAGCTCGTCATGCAGGAACTCAGGCGTGACGATGCCACGGTTGAACACGGTCGGCGCGCCAGGGCGATCGCCCTCGCAGTTGGACACCAGCGGGAAGTCCACTTCCACCACCTCGGCGCCGGCCGCTTCCAGCACCTGGCGCGCCGCTTCCCACAGGGCGATCACCGTCGGCCGGGTGTGAATGCGCTGGCCGGTCGGACCGCCGATGCCCGGGTTCTCGCTGGTGCCGGCGGCTTCGTCCTTGTTGATGAACATCTTCGGCACGCCGAGGCGCTTGCCTTTGAGCGTGTCGGCCTTGGCCGCCAGCGCCAGGTAGGACGCGGGGCGTACCTCGGAGGCTTTCGGGATCGGCACCCAGGGCTGCAAACGCCACAGGTCGCCACGCGTATCCGGGTCGTCGGCGACCACCACATCCAGCACTTCCAGCAGATCGGCCATGGTGCGGGCATAGGGCACCACCACGTCCATGGTCGGCGTCAGCGGCCAGTTACCGCGCACCGAGATCACCCCGCGCGATGGCGTGTAGGCGCACAGACCGTTGTTCGAGGCCGGGCCGCGCCCGCTCGACCAGGTTTCCTCGGCCAGGCCGAAGGCGGAGAAGCTGGCGGCAGTCGCCGTGCCGGCCCCGTTGGACGAGCCCGAGGCAAACGGTGCGGTCAGGTAATCGGCGTTGTAGGGGCTTTCCGCGCGGCCATAGACACCGCGCTGCATGCCGCCATTGGCCATCGGCGGCATGTTGGTCTTGCCCAGGCAGATAGCGCCAGCGGCGCGCAGGCGCTCGACGGTGAAAGCATCACGCTGCGCCACCAGGTCCCTGAACGCCGGGCTGCCGGAAGCTGCGGTCAGGCCCTTGACCAGGTAGCTGTCTTTGGCGGTGTAGGGAATGCCATCGAGCGGGCTCAGCGTCTCGCCGCGAGCGCGGCGGGCATCGGAGGCCTCGGCTTCCTTCAGCGCATCGGGGTTGCGTACCACCACCGCGTTGAGCCGGGTCGGCGTATCCGGGCCGTCGTAGGCGTCGATACGCGCCAGGTAGGCCTTGACCAGCTCGACTGCCGTGGTACGGCCGGACTCCAGCGCGGCGCGCAGCTCGGCAATGGAAACTTCGGTAACCTCGATCATGGTGTCATCACTCGCAGATGGCGGGCCGGCATCGCACGGCCACGGATACGAAAACAGCGCCTGCGTGACCGAATCTCACAAGCAGGTTCGAACGCGAAAACAGACGCCCGATGATACATGCCGTCAGGCCTTCACAGCAGCCCGCGCCAATGGTCAGGATGCGCGCCAGCCATTACAGTCTCGCCACCAACTACGCTGCAGTGGGCACAACAGGCTTATGACCCGCGAAGAACGCATCCACCTGTGGTCGGCGCTGTCGGAGGTATTCGTCGACAACGAAGTCGACTACACCTTCATCGCTCGTCAGGTGGCAGGTTTCGACCGTGCCATGGTGCAAGCTGCCTTCTACGAGGACGTCGCGCCCGCCTGCTACTCCAACATGCTCGCGCCCATTCCACCGATCTGGACAGGCTTCGACAGCACCTGGCTCGGCGAAACCATCGAGCGCGCCCAGGCCGCCCGGCAGCGCTCTGCCCTGCGCCGCCTGCGCGACCGACTCTTCATCGCCTACCTGCGCCGCGCCCTGAAAGCGGAATGGGCGAAGATCGCGCAAGAGCTGGATCGCCTCTGAAGCCTGACTAGCGCCCCATCTCCCGGAGCCAGGCCAGCAACTCCGCCTGCAAGCTACCGGGCTTCGGCGCAGCGGGTGAAAACAAGCAGTAGCGCGAACCGTCCTCGACGAAACCAAGCGGCGCGACCAGCAAGCCGCTGTCGATATCGTCGCGCACCAGATGCCATGGCCCGATGGCCACGCCCAAACCAGCCACCGCGGCCTGCAGGCTGAAATAGAAATGCTCGAAGATCTGCGCCGGCCCTTGCGGCAGTACGCTGCCAGCGACATTGGCCCACTCCGTCCAGGCATTCAGCCGCGTGCGCGTATGCAACGGCACTGCACCCGAGCGTAGGCCCTGGGCATCGAACCATTGCTCGACCTTGTCTGCCCGACAGACCGGCCCTACCCGCTCGTCGAACAGCGTCTCGGCGTGATAACCGGCAGGCCAGGGGAAGTCATCGCGACGGATGGCCAGGTCGATACCTGCCTCGAAGGTGAATGGCCCACCACCCGCCAGCAGATGAATCTCCTGTCCCGGCTGGCGCGCCTGAAACGCACTCCAGCGCGGGATCAACCAGCGCATCAACAGCGTCGGCTCGCAAGACACCACCAATGGCCGCATCTGCCTGGTACTGGCCCTCAGCTCGCGCGTGGCCTGGCGCATCAGCCCCAGCCCATCGCCCACCGCCCACCGCACGCGCCAGCTTGCGCCCAGCCTCGTTGAGAAACACACGACGGCTGCGCCGCTCGAACAGCGCCACCCCCAGGTCATCCTCCAGCAGACGCACCGCACGGCTGACCGCGCCATGGGTCAGGTGCAACTCTTGGGCAGCGCGACTGAAGTTCTCCCAGCGCGCCGCAGCCTCGAAACAGCGCAGCGCCAACAACGAAGGCAGACGCGCATTCATCAACTGTGAATCCAGCTCACCACCCATGTCAGAACTCATCGTTATTCATCACCGACTGTCAGCGGAATAATTGGCCAACTCCAACCATCGCCAGAATATGCCATGACCGAATGGATAGCTGTAATCACCATCACCTTGCTTGCCGTCATCAGCCCCGGCGCGGATTTCGCCCTGGTCAGCCGCAACAGCCTGCTGCTTTCGCGCCGCGCAGGCGTGCTCACCGCCCTGGGTATCGGCCTCGGCGTAATGATCCACGTCGGCTACACCCTGCTCGGTGTCGGTCTGCTGTTGCAGCAGTCGGCTGGGCTGTTTAATGCACTCAAGCTGGCGGGCGCGGCCTACCTGATCTATCTCGGCGTGAGAATGCTGCTTAGCGAACCCGACAGCGCAACGCCCAGCAATGCGCAAAAGCCTGCGGCAGATGGCGCCGCCCTGCGCACCGGTCTGTTGACCAACGCGCTCAATCCCAAGACAGCGGTGTTCATCGTCAGCCTGTTCATGCAGGTGGTGCAGCCGAGCACGGGGCTGGCGACGCAACTGGGCTATGGCGCCTTCATCGCCCTGGCGCATGTTGGCTGGTTCGCCCTGGTCGCACTGTGTTTTTCCGCTGGCCCGGTGCGCGACAGGCTGCTGGCCGCCAGGCGCTGGATTGACCGTCTGTTCGGCGGCCTGCTGATCGGCTTCGGCACACTACTGGCGCTGGCCAGCCAACACCCCTAGCGCAGCACACCTTTGCTATGGTGCCGGTACACGCCCAAGCACTGGAGGACACCAACATGGATCGACTCACCGGCGGCTGCCTCTGCGGCCAGGTGCGTTTCGAAACCAGCGGCCAGCCTTATCGGGTCGGCGTTTGCCACTGCATGGACTGCCGCAAGCACCACGGCGCCCTCTTCCATACTTCGGCGATATTCCCGCAGGACGCGGTGACGGTAGAAGGTGAAACCGGCCAGTACGCCGGCCGCCACTTCTGCCCGCGCTGCGGCTCGCCGGTGTTCGCGCGCTCGGGGGATGAAGTCGAAGTGAACGTCGGCTCGCTGGATGAACCGAACCAGTTCACCCCCACCTACGAACTCTGGACCATTCGCCGCGAAGCCTGGCTACCGCCGCTGCCCTTCAACCGCCACTACCCAGGTGATCGCGACCGCAGCACGCGCCACGAGTAGCACCGCTCAAACATCGGTTGCGCGCCGGCTCACCCAGCCATGCATCAGCCCAGCCTGGAAAAACTGCACCGGCGCGTTGAAACCAGCGGCCTGGATGATGCCCGCCACCTGCTGCGTCGGCAGCACCGCCACGTCACGGGCATAGGCTGCACGCGCACGCTCCAACATCTGCGCATCGACCCCGGCCGCAGACATCAGCGTCATCCAGCCCGGCAGCAATACTTCGTAGGCCGGCGACTGGATATCCGCCGCCAGGTCGACACTGGCCAGCAGCGCGCCGGGCTTCAGGCGCTGCGCGATCTGGGCGAAGAACCCGGTGCGCACTGCCGGATCGAGCAGAAACTGCGACACCAGAAAACAGGTGGCACCGTCGTAGACCACCCCAGGCGCCAGCGTATCCAGATAGCCCTCGTGAAAATCGCAGCGCTCGGCAAAGCCGCCGTGCTCCGCGCGCTGGCGACACACCTCGAGCATCGCCCCGGACGGGTCGAGCGCGGTGAAGCGCCAGCCCGGAAAGCGCTCGGCCAGGTGCGCGATTTCCGCCCCCGTGCCGGTGCCCACACACAGTATCCGCGCATCGGCCGGCAGATCGATGAACAGCGCATCGAGCAGCAGATACAGCGCCTCACGAATCGGCGCCATCCCCGCCCACTGCTTGTCGTAGCCCGCCGCCTGCTGATCGAACAGCGCCTTGATTTCCTCATCCCGCATGGCCATGCCTCCGTCGAATGATCGCCTTGATGCCTTCCAGTATCCCAGAGCTGTCAATCCCCCCAACGTGCGGCTACAAGCCCAATCCAACTTTGTGGGCACTTTGCCAGAACATCAGGGGACTAACTGGCATGTCTCTTCCCAGCGAACCCGATATGCAGAGCCCGACCTTCGAACAGAAAGCCTTCATCCTCCTGCTCGTTCTGGTGACCATCGCCTTCTTCTGGATACTGCTGCCGTTCTACGGCGCAGTGTTCTGGGCCATGGTCCTGGCCGTGGTGTTCGCGCCACTGCAGGACCGCCTGCTGCGTCGCACAGGTGGCAGAGGCAATCTGGCCGCCCTGCTGACGCTGGTCATTTGCCTGCTGGTGGCGATTCTGCCGGTGATCTTTATCACCTCAGCCGTGGTGGCCGAAGGCACCGCCCTGTATCAGAAACTGGAGTCAGGCGAGCTGGACGCAGGCACCTACGTCACCAGCATCATCCAGATGCTGCCGCCCTCGATACAGGAGCAGCTGGCCCGCGTCGGCATCTCCAACCTCGACGGTCTGCGCGAACAGATTTCCAAGGGTGCCATGGCTGGTAGCCAGTACCTGGCCACCAAGGTATTCGCCATCGGCCAGGGCACTTTCGAGTTCTTCGTCAGTTTCTTCGTCATGCTCTACCTGTTGTTCTTCCTGCTGCGCGATGGCAAGGAGCTGGTGCACAGAATCCGCAGCGCCATCCCGCTGGCCGGCAGCACCAAACGCCGCCTGCAAATCAAGTTCACCCGTGTGGTACGCGCCACGGTAAAGGGCAACGTGGTGGTCGCCGCGGTACAGGGTGCGCTCGGTGGTTTCATCTTCTGGGCGCTGGGCATCTACAGCCCGCTGCTGTGGGGTGTGCTGATGGCCTTTCTGTCACTGCTACCGGCCGCCGGCGCCGGCATCATCTGGGCGCCGGTGGCCATCTACCTGATGCTCAGCGGCAGCCTAGTGCAAGGCATCATCCTCACCGCCTTCGGCGTGCTGGTGATCGGCCTGGTGGACAACATCCTGCGTCCCATCCTGGTCGGCAAGGACACTCGCATGCCCGACTATCTCATCCTCATCTCCACCCTCGGCGGCCTGGCCCTGCTAGGCCTCAACGGCTTCGTGATCGGCCCGCTGGTGGCGGCGCTGTTCGTGGCCAGCTGGAATCTGTTCGGGGCGAAGAAGAAGGTCAGGTTACCGGTGTGAACCAAGTCCGGTTCACGCCGAAGCCCGAACCCAGAAGGTAATGCGGCAGTTCGCCCTAGCGCGTATTCAGCAAGGTGGTGATAAAAGACCGAGACGCCACTTTGCTTGGAACTAGCGATGGACTTCAGCGAATACGGAAACCCGGCAGGCAAAGCGGTCGTTTACTTCCACGGGGTGCCGGGCTCGCCTTCTGAGGCCTCCGTATTCGACGCGCCAGCCCAAGAGCAGGGCCTGCGTATCCTCAGCTTCGACCGGTTCGCCATCGCCCCACCCATCACCGGCGCCGACTACTACCGACAGATCGCCCAGGCAATCAGCGAGACCGTGCAAGGTCGAGTCGACTTCATCGATTTTTCCCTCGGCACGCATGCCGCATTGGAAGTCAGCGCCCTTATGCCAGGCCAGGTTCGCAGCCTGCATCTGATTTCCGCCGCCGCCCCGCTCGATGGTGGGGGCTTCCTCGATCAGATGGCCGGCAAGGCCGTGTTCTCGCTGGCCCAGCGCAGCCCAGGCTTGTTCCAGTGGCTGGTGAGGTGGCAGGCGCTACTGGCCAAACGCACACCGCAGTTGCTGTTTCGCATACTGTTCGCCAGTGCCCAGGGGCAGGATCGGGAGCTGGTTAGATCACCGGAGTTCAGGGCGCTTATCTGCCTGATCTTGCAGCAATGCTTTGCCCAAGGTACGACCGGCTACACCCGGGATATTCGGCAGTATCTGCAGCCCTGGTCAGCCAGCGCCTTCGCCAGCGAAGCAGATGTCTGCCTGTGGCATGGCACGGCGGACAACTGGTCACCTTTCGGTATGTCCGCGTATCTGGCCGAGCGCCTCCAGAGCAACACGCGCGTCGAGCGGATGGAGGGGCTTTCTCACTATTCCTGCTTGTATGCCGCAGCGCCGATGATTTGTGAGCGGCTCGCTAACAGGTGATGTTGGGGCTGAGTTGTATTCCCGACACACTGGCTTTACTGAATCTGGTTTTCGATCAGGCCGCTTTCGGCCCAGAGTGTGTAAAAACACTTTCGTATCGTGGATGCCTCAGCCCAGCGCGGTTGGGCGAGTCGATTGCCCACGCATTTGCCACAATCAGCACAGGTAACGCTCCGGATCGCTTATGAAGCGTTTTAGCTCCACCTGGAGCAGCAAAAGCCAAGGGCTTTTACGCCGCCATTGCCTTCAACAAGCCTTCGGCACCGATGACTCTCATGACCCGCTTCATGTTGTAGGCGAGCACATTCAGACTCATCTCCGCGCTGACGCCGGCCAGCCTACGTGTGAGGAAATGCGTGGATCCCATCCACTGTTTGAGCGTCCCGAAGGGATGCTCAACAGTGCACTTTCGGACTCGCATCATGTCAGGCGTATGGTTCAGCCGGTTCTGCATTTCGTCTAGCACGGCTTCATGCTCCCAACGCCGCACTCGTCGCTGCTTGCTCGGCGTGCACTGAGTTTTCAGGGCGCAGCTCTGGCAGTTCGAACTCCAGTAACAGTGCATGTTCAGGCCTTTCTCGACGCGGGAGAAACGCCAAATCAATGCCTCACCAGCTGGGCAAACGTATTCATTTTTAGCTGCGTTAAAAACGAAGGCATCTTTGTTGAAACGCCCGTCCGCTCTAGCTCCTGAAGTCATCGGCTTGGGTACATAGGCGGTAATTTTTGCATCATGGCAGGCCAGGATTTCCTCGCTTTTGAAGTAGCCCCTATCAGCCACGACCGGCAGCGTTTCTGAACCAATGGCTTCCCGCGCCTGCTTTGCCATCGAGCTGAGTTGGTCGCGGTCAGAGCCAACGTTCGTGACCTCGTGAGCAACGATCAAATGGTGCTGGGTATCGACCGCCGTCTGTACGTTGTAGCCGACGATGCCATTGCCACGCGTCATCATCGATCGGGCATCGGGGTCGGTCAGTGAAACCTGTTTGTCTGGAGAGTCGTTGAGCTGAGATTCGATCACCTGAAGCTCTTTCATCTGAGCTTTGAGTTTGGCGATTTTCTCTTCCAGGCGCGCAGCGTCTGGCTCAACGGCGCTTGGCACTTGCCGATCAGCTGCATCAAGGGAGGTTAGGTAACGGTTGATGCTCGACTCGATTTCTTCCATTCGCCGCTTCAGTTTGGCGCTGGTGAAATTGCGGTCGCGGTTATTCACTGCCTTGAATTTGCTCCCGTCGATGGCCACCAGGTTTTCTCCGAACAGACCCAACTGCTGGCAGAGCAAAACGAACTGGCGGCAGACGCCGCGAATGGCTTTGCTGTTGTCTTTTCGGAAGTTGGCGATGGTTTTGAAGTCGGGCATCAAGCGCCCGGTTAACCACATCAGCTCGACATTGCGTTGGGCTTCTCGCTCAAGGCGCCGGCTCGATTGGATGCGATTGAGGTAGCCGTAGATGTAGATCTTCAGAAGAACCGCAGGGTGATACGCGGGTCTGCCGGTGTCGGCGGGAATGACGCCATCAAAACCCAGCGTGGCTAGGTCGAGTTCATCGACGAAGACATCGACCACACGCACCGGATTGGTATCGCTGACGTAGTCGTCGAGGCTCTCGGGAAGTAAGGTGCTTTGACCTCGGTGCTCACCCTGGATAAACCGTTTCATGGGCTTCCCTTGCGATGAAATTCTCAAAAATCATAGCAAGGGCATGCCCGGGCGTTTTTACACACTCTGGGCCAAAAGCAGTCATCCACGAAAGGCTGTTTCCGACCGACTCTGTTGAAAACAGTCGGCATTGGTCAGAGGCACCGGTTCATGCCCTTGAAATCGGCCAAATTGCGCGTTTACGCGAAATATGGAGTATTCAGAGGCGGTATTTGCTCATATTTCAAGGTCGGCCACGCAGTTTTGTGGGCATAAATTGCAGAGGAACTGTTTCAACAGAATCGACCCTTTGCAGCCACTCGAGGTATCTACCAAACAAAGGGCGATTTAGCACCCTCAAAGTTATGGCTAAATGATATCTTCGCCGGTACATTCCTGTACCCGTTGCTCCATGGAAAGAGAAATGGGGGCTCGGCCCCGCCGTTAAACGGGTATGGACTGAGAGATAGAAGGATGAAGGATCCAGATGCTAGCTCCAGCGCAGCGGGGTATGGCTACCAGTACGAACGCGCGCTTTACCGCATCTTTACGGCACCCAACGCGCAGACCAGGTTCGGCATTGAAACGGCTGATGATGTTGAAGAGGTCAGCCAGACAGAGACAGGTTCTCGGCGTGTGTCAGAGCAAGCGAAGCTCTCTGTCCAACCTCGCAAAAACCCACTGCAAGACAGCAGTAAAAACCTGTGGAAGACACTCCGCATCTGGTTGAGCGGGTTAGCGGCTGCTCGAAAAGAGTATGAGGAATTGCAGTTTCTCCTCGTCACGAACCGCGTTCTTAAGAAAGGCACGCTGGCCATGCGGCTTTCTGATGCCCTTTCAAAGCAAGATGTGGCAGACGCTGTCGTTGCGCTTCGAACGCATGCCGACGGCATGACAGGCAAGCCTGGCGAGATCGCTCGGGATGTCATCGCCTACTCGGACACCGACTTGGCATTTCTGATCGAGCACATGTCCATTGAGGACGGCCAGCTCAATGCCCAGATGAAGCAGCGTGTGATCGCTTCTCTCCACCTCCCGGAGGACGCGATGGCGAATGCTGAGGACATCTACCATGGTCTGGTCGGTTTCCTGTTCGACCGTTGCCAAGAGACTTGGGTAGCCCGAAAGCCTTTCTGGACGACCGCTCAGCCTTACTACAACAAGCGCCAAACGCTTGTTGAAGCGTTCATGAATGGCCCTTGGGAACCTTTGCCCTTCGAGAAAACCGAGTTCGCTGAGTGGGCTGAGAAAATCGACCCTGCGGACATGCTGTTCGTAGAACAGCTCAACAAAATCAACATGCCGAAAGACCTGCTGATGAAGCAATTCGGATTCTACTGTGCCGCCTACTCTGAGCGCATCCGCCTTCTGGAATCAGGTGCAGTTCTGGCCAAGGACTTTGATGTAGCTGAGCGTGTGCTCAGTGATCGCTGGGAGGCGATCAACGACCGCCACCAGTTGGACAACATGACATCGCTAGATGACTACGGCACTGCTGATTACAGATCTGTGATGACGAAAACCTTGTTTCCAGAAACCTTTCCCATGAAGGTTGGACGGGTGAACTCCACGGCTCAGTACCTGTTCAGTGGCACCTATCACAGGATGGCCAACGCCGATGGAACACACTCACCTATCCATTGGCACCGTGACGCACCGACCTCGGAGGATGAGTCATGAGTGAGGTGTATCTGGATCATCAATTGATCCACAACTCGTCATTGGCCTGCTTTCTCCTGACGCACTTCATAGGCGAATACCAAGAGGCAGGGCTCGGGCAAACCCCGGATCTACCGAAACTGATGTTGGTGCTGCCGCTGGTGTGGAATCAGCGCTCACGCGACGCGTTGAGCAAGCGCACCAGCCGCTCCACCCTAGGTGCAGTGCTCAGGGAGACCCCGGTGTTGAAAATCGATCTGCAGCGAAGGGTGTCCGCCCATGCACCTACCACGCTACAAGGGCTTAATCTCGCCGTCTCTTCGCGTCTGGTTGGAAAGATTGGCTCCGAGGGGAGTGAGACCAGCTTCCAAGTCCTGGTCGATCGTTGGCCACGAGGAATCAAGAACACCATGCCCGCGGCCATGCTGCAGACCACTGAGAAACTGGCGAAGTGGTTTGCCACCGACACGACAGAAAACCTGTACAAGCTCTTGTTTGGGATTCCCAATGAAATTCACGATTGACGCTGTCATCCTCTGGCCTCGCTGCCCTGGCTTGGAGCAACGAGTCATTCCCTTTCAAGAAGGGAAGATCAACATCATTTACGGGCTGAGTGGCACCGGTAAATCGTCAATTGTTCACATCATTGACTATGTGCTGGGCGCGACCAAATGCCAGATTCCAATCGGCATCATCCGCGACACCGTCGAGTGGTTCGGGATGAAAATCCGCCTTCTCGATACCACCTACATCGTAGCTCGACGCACTCCAGGAAACTCCCAAGGCTCCAACGATCTTTGCATGTTGGAGGTCGACGATGAACAAATCCCGGACTCCATTTACCGTACCCATTCCTTGGGTCAGTACAAAGCCGCCTTTGATGGCATGGTTCGGGTCAGTGATCTCCCCCACTCCGATGAGGAGGAGCCGTCCAGCTTTGATCGCCGCAGTTCCTATCGCGACATGGCGGCGTTCAACTTCCTTCCTCAGCACATCGTCGCAAACCCCAACACCCTGTTCTTCAAAACTGACTCGTTTGCTCACAAGGAGCGCCTGACGCGAGCCATGCCTTACGCGCTCGGTATGGTGGATGCAAACTACGTCATGAATGAGCGGCGTCGGGATGAGGCGCAGCGCGAGCAGGATCGGCTACGTAAGCAACTAGCAGTCCACGATGCGGCCAAAGCGAGCCATTACGCTGATGTCGACCAACTGTTCGATCGCTGCATTCAGCTGGGCTTGCTTGAGCGCACAAGTACCCAGGGCGCTCAGAAAGTCGAACTGCTTAAAAAGGTCGTCATTGCTACCCATGAAGGGCGGCTTGAGCAGACACTCCTGGAACCTCAACGACTGCATATCTCAGAAAAGCTGAAGGCGGTCATCGAGGAGGTTGGGAAGCAACAACGTATCGTTGACGAGTTTGATGCCCAGGTCGATGGCTTCGACCATCTAGCGCGTAATAGCAAGCAGTTCGTAGCGGCCATTGATACTGAGAAGTCCCATGTCATTGGTCTCGACTGGCTCAAGCAAAGTGTCTCTGACGGTGGGCACTGCGTGGCCTGCGGCTCGTTCACCAACGCCTTGCCTATGGTGATCGAGAACCTGGAAGAGAAGGTCAACAAGGTTACCCGGATTTCGGACGCGCTAAAGGATAACCCCGTCGTCGACAAGCAACTGGCTACGCTGATACGGCAGCGCGCCAAGGAGGAGCGTGAGCTGTCTCGCTTGATGCGAGAGCAGGCTCGCTTGATCCAAGAGGATGAGCGCACACGTAATGCCATTGGCCAGATCTACTACGTGGCAGGCGAGATCAGCCGGCTGATCAAACAACTGGATGGCTCTGAAGCTGACGAAGGTTTAACAAAGCGCATGACAGAGCTGGAAAGCCTGATTCGGCATTACAACTTCCAGATGTCATTGACCGACATGGCTGAGCAAGAGCGGAAGGTGGATGCCCAGCTGGCCCCGATGTTCGAGGACTATGCGGATCAATTCGGCTTGAATGGAACACCTGGTGCTCAGATTTATCTCGATAGAAAAGAGCTCACGCTTCGCTTCGATTCTCACGGCCAGCGGGATTTCCTCTGGGAAATCGGAAGTGGTGCGAACTGGATGGGTTACCACATCGCGACGTTCCTTGGCATTCATGAATACCTGTCGAAGGAAGAGAATCGCAAGCTCCCGCCTTTCAGCTTCATCGTGATCGACCAACCGAGCCAGGTCTATTTCCCAAGCAATACCGGTGGCATCAATGCATTGGATGCAGGTTTCGAAGCGGTGAATCAAGCCCGGCCAGCGGATGTCGTTGCCACGCGCCGAATCTTCGAGGTCTTGGCTGAAGGCCTCAAGCGTGCAGGCCATTTCGTCCAGATCATTGTCCTTGAACATGCGGGCCCAGACATCTGGGGGCAGGTCGCTGACACCGTGCCCGTAGCGGCGTGGCAGAGCAAAGACGACGGGCTCATCCCTGCCCACTGGATCCACCGTCACAATGACTTAGCGTAAGTACACGTGACCAGTTGTGTTGTTCGAGCACAACTGGTTTAGGTGTTGATCAGATTGGAAAAGGGGACAGATTTATTTACTGGGCAACAGTCCGCTTTTGGCCGATAGCTGCCGATCCAAACCTTGCCCTGCTCCCTCCCCCACGCTACAGTCCGCCCTGTCACGGTCAATCCCGTGACAGGGTGTGGTAGCCCGATTCACACGAAGGCGCGGTAGCGCCATAGTCGAGAGCAGGCGCTTTTTTTGTGCCTGCTGTTTTCTCGCGCATTTATGGCGGGCCGTGTGAGGCAGGCTTCGGCCTGGCCGGCCTTCCTTCGTGGGTCGGTCTACCACCCTTGCACGGTCCGCCTCCATATCGTGTGGTAGCGAATGGAAGCGGCTCCTTAAATCCACGAAGGAGCATAAGGAAAATGCACTATCCCCCTTTTACCCAAGGGCTCCGCCCTGGGCTGCTGGCTGGCATGTCGACTTCCATTTTGGAGGTGCTGCATGGCCAGGTCTGAATCCGTCGTTATCCCCTTCCCTACGCCACGCAATCCGCTGCACAGCCATCTGGCGGACGATTGCCCGCACCAGGCAGCGGCCGAGTATCGCGCAGCGTTGCTGGCCAAGTTGCTGCGGCGTTTGCCGGAGCCGGAGCTGGCGAGCACCACAAGTGCGCTGCTGAGCGAGCTGATCGTGCTCTATCGCCAGGCCATCGCCCAGGCGCAGGGAGGCAATGCCCATGGCTGAACGGCATATCACTCACCTGCCCGCCCACGACGGCCACCCTGGCGCGGAATTCGGTTGGAACGAGCAGAGCCAGACAAGCTTCATCCATGGCGTGCAGCAGGCGCAGGCCTGGCTGGACGATGCCAATAGCGGCTGGCTGTGGGCCAACCTGCTGCTGGAACGCCAGCTATTCCCGCCCGGTGCACAGCGGCATGCCTTCGAGCTGGGTTTTCTCAGCCGCATCCATCAGCGTTTGTGCTCACCGCTTGGCGGTGAGCATCAGGCCAGGCGTACCGACTTGCAGCTGTAGGCTGGTGGCCTGCGTTTGAGTTGCTGCTTGAAACAACGGGAGGTCCACTCGCTCGGACTCGGTGAATGCCGAGCGGGTGACCTTCGTTCTGTTCAGCGTTCGGCAGCTGTGTCGCATTTCCGGCCGCGATGGTTTGCCCCGGCCAATTTCGCTGCGTTAGTGTCGGCCGTCTCAGGGGGCGGAGCCCTCATTCGTTTCAGCATGGAGGTGTGTATGTTCCCTATCGATACCTGGCTGGCTTATACGGGCGCCTGCATTTTGCTGGTACTGGCTCCCGGCCCGGACAATCTGCTGGCGGTGGCGCGCGGGCTCGGCCAGGGCCGCTTGGCCGCCATCGTTTCAGGTATGGCGTCGGGCACCGGGATTCTGTTTCACGTGTTGGCGGCGTCGCTGGGGCTGACGCTGCTGATGCAGACCTCGGCGTTGGCGTTCTGGCTGATCAAGTGCATAGGCGCCGGTTATCTGCTCTGGCTGGGTATCAAGGTGCTGCGCACGCGCAACCTGATCAGTTTTCGCTCCGTCACTCGGCAATCGCTGCCAAGCATCTTTCTCACCGGTTTTCTGTCCGCTGCGCTCAACCCCAAACCGGGCTTTTTCGTGCTGGCGTTCATCCCGCAGTTCGTCGATCCGCAGCGCGGCTCGGTGAGCACGCAGATGCTGGTTTACGGCCTATGGTTCGCGGTGCTGACGGCGGTGGGCTTCGCGCTGATGGGTGTGTTCGCCACTTCGCTGTCGCGCTATTTGCAGGCGCGGCCACGGGTGGTGAAGGGTTTGAACCTGGGCGCGGGGATGACCTTCGTGGCCTCCGGCGTATCGGTGGCGACGCTGAGCCAGCGTTAGGCTCAGCATCAGCGGTAGCAACGATCAGGCGCTGCCGGCTGTTCCTGTCGTCAAGGCGGCATGGGTGCGCAGCTCTTCGTCGATGAATGCGGCGATCATCGCGCGGTAAACCTGCTCCACCACTGCTGTCGAGGCGCTGCGCTCGTCGGCGAGTGCACGCACCTTGGCGATGACCTGCTCGACGCGCGCAGGGGCGCGAACGTCCGCACTGTCTTTCTTGAAGCGCGCCGCCTGGGCGACGAAACCGCCGCGTTGGGCGATAAGGTCGACGATGGCGCGGTCGATCTGGTCGATGCGCTCGCGCACCTCTTCAAGGGAATTGCATTGCACGTCCATATGACGATTTCCTACGGTGGTTCAAATGGGGCAACCACGTTAGTCAGCATGGTGCCGAGCGTCCAGCGCAAATGCCCGCAGGTTTGCGCGGCGGAAGCCGGCTGTGACGCCTGTCACTGGCGCGTGCTGGAGCCTTGCTGGCGGCCTGTGTTGGCCGCCCCTCAATGATGCTCGATGCGATTTCGCCCGCCGCGCTTGGCGCAGTACAGGGCGATATCGCTGCGCGACAGGGCTGCCTCGACGCTGGCGTCGCTGGCGTTGAGCGAGGAAATGCCAACGCTGACGGCGAGGAAGATCGGCTCCCCGGCATGCACGATCGGCGCCTTGGTCAACTCGCTCTGGATACGTGTGGCGAAGTGCATGGCCTGGTCCAGATCTGCCTCGCTGAGGACCACGGCAAACTCTTCGCCGCCCAGGCGCCCGGCGGTGTCGGTCTTGCGCAGCTGGGTACAGAGAATCGCCGCGAAGTGGCGCAGCGCCTGGTCGCCGACGTTGTGGCCCCAACGGTCGTTGATGGCTTTGAAGTAGTCGAGGTCGAACATCAGGATCGCCGCGCTCTGCTCAGGGCTGCGCTGCAGACGCGCCAGTTCGGCTTCGAGCTGGCGCATGAAGTGGCGACGATTGGCGAGCTGGGTGAGGAAGTCGGTGGTGGCGAAGGCCTGCAGCTCGGCTTCGATCTGCTTGCGTTCGGTGACGTCGGTCATGAAGCCATGCCAGATCACGCTGCCGCCTTCTTCACGACGCGGGCAGGCTTCGCCCTGGCACCAGGCGATTTCACGCCCCGGCACCTGCACGCGAAACGCCAGGTGCCAGTCCGAAAGCTCCTCGGCCGATAGCTGCAAGGAGTCGATGAAAGCCATGCGGTCGTCCGGGTGGACGATGGCCGTGAGCGCCTGAGCGTCCTGCATCAGCTGCATCGCACTGAGCCCGCAGATGGCTTGCGCGCCGGCGCTGACGTAGGTGAAAGCGGATGTGCCGTCGACCTGCCGGCGGAGCTGGAAGACCATGCCGGGAATTTCATTGGTCAGGTCGGTCATCAGTGCCGCGGTCTGCTGCACCTGGTCGGACAGACGCCGCATAGCGGTGATGTCAGTGGTGGTGCCGATCATTCGCAGTGGTTTGCCGTGCTTGTCGCGCTCGACCACCTTGCCGCGGCTGCACACCCATTTGTACTGGCCGTCGCGGCAACGCAGGCGATGCTCGACTTCGTAGGCCTCGGTGCGCTGATCCAGGTGCGCCTGGATGGTCGCGCGAACATAACCGAGGTCGGCCGGATGCGCGCGGGTATAGCTCTCTTCGATGCGGTTGCCGATTTCGTGGTCGGCATAACCAAGCAGGGCCTTCCAGCTGCTGGAGTAGTGAATGTCGCCGGTGCTGATATCGCGGTCCCAGATGCCGGTGCCGCTACCGGCGATGGCCAGCGCCATGCGCCGTTCGCTGTCGTGCAGGACGGCAATTTCATGGCGTAGCCGGGCTTCGTCAGCTTCGCGCGCGAGCAGGTCGAGGGCTAGCGCGGCGAAGTCCTGCAGGGCGTCATGCTGCTTGGCATCGAGCTCACTCGGCTGATCGAAATGCAGGTACAGCGTGCCGAGCCTGGCACCCTCTTGCATCTGCAATGGCCAGACCAGGGTTGTAGGCGAGGTTTCGTTGGTGCCGACAATCTTTGCCTGCTGTGCATCGCCCAGAGCAGGGCTGGCCCAGATATGGCGAGCAGCGCCGACGCCGGAAACCAGAACGGCGGTGGAATCGAAATAGCGGCTAATCAGGCGCACAAACCCATCGAGCCGCTCATCATTGGCGCTACTTAGCGCATTGGCTGAATACAGGGGCTGCATAGTGATTCTGCTTGGATATAAACACGGAAGGCGCCTGATATTGATACGCCATTAGCGGCTTGGCGTCTAATCGTTCGTGCAGGTCGAGCCACTATTCATCGGCCTTTGCGCCGAATGCTCAGCCACTGATGGTTCGATTCAGCGTCTGCTCTGACTCCGACAGCGGGATTTGAAGCTGGCCGAACTCGTCAATATTGTTATGATATAACGTCTTTAAAGAAATCATTCGACGATACGTTCCGGCCAACCGGACAGCCCGCTGCTGCCTGAAGAGTCGCCAGCCAGCGCAGCAGATCAGCACAACCCCTCCCTCACTTAGAAAACGCAACGCTAGGAATACCCATGAAAGCCACTTCGGCCTCCCTCGCCGTCATGACCGCCCTGGTCACGCCTCAGATTCACGCAGCTTCGTCCGGCAACTCCACCGTCTCGCTCGGTTCGGTCTATGTCACCCCGGAGGCCAGCGGTACGCTGCGCACCGACAGTATCCTCACGTCGGTCGACATCATGGGCAGCGACAAGATCGAAGATAAGAACGTGATGAACAGCTGGGAGCTGGTGGGCCAGATGCCCGGCATCCAGCTGACCGAGACGCGCATGGGCGCCGAGTCTGGCAAGGTGACCTTCCGCGCGTTCAATGGCGAGGGCTACATCAATGGCATCAAGACGCTGATCGACGGCGTGCCGAGCAACGTCAACAGCGGTAATCAGCGTTTCATCGACATGGTCTTCCCGCTGGATCTGGACTACATCGAGGTGGTGCGCGGCACCAATGACCCGCGCTACGGCCTGCACAACATCGGCGGCAACATCAATTTCGTCACCCGCCAGGGCGGCAACTACACCGACGGCCGCCTGACCTACGGCAGCTTCAACACCCGCGAATTCCAGCTGGCCGTGGGCCACGAGGAAGGCAACTTCGCGCAGAACTACTTTCTGGCCAAACAGGACTCCGACGGTTTCCGCGACAACAGCAACTCCAACAAATACTCCCTGGGTGGCAAATGGCTCGTCACCGATGACGAGCAGACCATGAAGCTCGGCGTGGTCGCCCGCCTCTACCACCACCAGGCCGAGGAGCCGGGTTTTCTCACCGCGCAGCAGTTGGCCGCGAGCCGCTCGCAATCGCCGGAGAAGAACGCCAACGATAGCGACGACCGCGACATGAAACACCTCAGCGCGCATGCCGACTTCCAGCTCAGCGACGACCTGAGCCTGAGCAACAAGCTGTACAACAACAGCTACGACGATGACCGCACCGTGACCTTCACCAGCTACCCGGTCGGCAACGCCCCGCGCCAGCGCCGCCAGTGGGAAGAGCGCCAGACCGGCGTGCTGAGCAATCTGACCTGGCGTGCCCACGAGATGCTGACCCTCGACGGCGGCATCAACTACGAACAGCAGAACAACGAATACCGCCGCTACCGCTACAACTTCGGCATCCCCACCGATTTCGACGCGCCGCCGGCGCGCACGCAGAACGACGACAGCTACACGCTGTACAACACCGGCGCCTATGCCCAGGCGATCATCCAGCCCATCGAGCAGTTGAAGATCATCCCGGCGTACCGCGTCGACAAGTTCTCCGGTAATACCGAGCTGATGAACGGCGTGAAGGCCGAGCTGCAGGACTACGGCTGGATCGAGCAACCCAAGCTCAGCGTGGTGTACAGCATCACTCCGGATATCAACGTCTACGCCAACTGGGGGCGTACCTTCCAGATCCTCACCGGGTCGACCGCACCGGCCTACATGACCGCCGGCCAGGCCTCGTACAAACCGTCGATCAACACCGGCAAGGAAGTGGGGGTGAAGTTCAAACCTTTCGCCGGCTCCGAAGCGCGCATCGCCGTATGGCAACAGGAAGCCACCGACGAAGTGGCCAACATGCCCAGCACCGGTACTACCGTCGGCCTGGGTGAAACCAAGCGTCGCGGCATCGACATGCAGCTCACCGCGCAGCTGAACGATCAATGGACGGTGTGGGGCTCACATGCCATCCAGGAAGCCAAGGTGGTCAGCGCGTTCACTGCGGGCGGGCAGTCACTGTCCGGCAAGGAGGTGTTCTCCACGCCGCGCTACATCAGCAATGCTGGGGTCGACTACCAGTTCAACGATGCTTGGCGCTTCGGCCTGTCGGCCCGCGCGCAGGGTGACTACTACATCGACGAGCTGAACGAGCAAGGCAAGTACGGTGGCTTCGCGGTACTCGATGCCAACGTGCGCTATCAGGTATCGGCCACCACCAGTCTCGACCTGCAGATGAAGAACCTGACCGACCGCGACTATGAATACGTGTGGTTCGACAACTTCTTCTGGGGCGGCGACGACCAGCCGATGTTCTCCCCGGCGCCCGGTCGCTCGGCCTATCTGTCGGTGAATATGAAGCTGTAAGCCGCTGCCAGGCTAAGACACTCTGCAACCTGGACTGTAGGGTGCGCCGCGCGCACCACCAGACCAGTTCGACAGCAACCGTTGCACAGGTCGCATACCACCAATGAAAAGGCCAGGGACGAACCCTGGCCTTTTTGCGTTCAAGGGGATGAGTATCAGCGCCGGTGTGGTTGCGACTTGCCCCGGTGCGCACGGCGCACCCTACGGCCTCCGCTCTCAGGAGTACGTCAACACGCTGCGCCTTGAGTCGCGTCAACCATCGCCCGCAAGCGGGCTCCTAAAACACGGTCTGCAACGCCCAGCGTCATGCCGATGCCGGCCAGCGAACGTAGGGTGCGCCGTGCGCACCAACTGGCCACCGCGAAAGCACCCGGTACGCACGGCGCGACCTACGGCAGCCAACTTCAGAGGTACTTCAACCAGCGAATGTCGCGACGCCGCGCCTTGAGCCGAGCGAACCATTGCGTGGGTGGAAACAGCACCAGCGCCAGCAGCAAGGTCGCCACCCAGACCCAACCCATCGAGTCGAAGCCGAAGTAGTGCCCCTGGTTCGCCCCCCAAATGGCCAGGGCAGCGACATAGAGCAGCTTCAGCACGTACAGGTGCAGCAGGTAGAAGAACATCGGCGCACTGCCAAACACGGCCAGGGTACGCACCAGGCGCCCGTCGTTGCGACGCTCGAAGGCCGCCAGCAACAGCAGGCCGATGCCCAGCGTCAACGCAAGGAACAGCAGCGACGGTGGATACTTGGTGATATTGAACAAGCCCATCAGCGTTTGCAGCGCGGTTTCTTCCACGGCCCAGGGTTTCTCGCCATAGCCATTGATCAGGCGTAGCGCCACGAACAGCGCCAGCGCAGCAAAACCGGCGCGCCGCAGCCATTGCAGACGCTGCTCGGGCGCGCTCGACCAGCGGAACCAAGGACCGATGGCATACCCCAGGGCGATTACCCCGATCCATGGCAGCACCGGATAAGACGTGCGCAGACGCAGCGTGTCGGAAAACTCGATCCAGCCACGGTCATGCAGGATCGCCCAGGGAATGTGCATCACCGACTCCGGGCCAAAGTGCAGCCCATCGAGCAGGTTATGCCCGGCCACCAGCAGCAGGCCCAGGGCGGCCAGCCACACACGCGGCAGCCACAGCAGCACGGCGAGTGCCAGCATGCTCAGGCCGATGGCCCAGATCACCTGCAGATAGATCACCGTGGGCGGAAACTGGAAGGTCCAGGCGAAGTTGACCAGGGTGAACTCCAGTACCACCAGGAACAGCCCACGCTTGAACAGGAAGGCGCTGGTCGCTCCCCGGCTCATCTGCTTCTCCCCGTAGAGGAATGCCGAAAGCCCGGTAAGCAGGATGAACACCGGTGCACACAGGTGCGCCAGGGTGCGGCTGAAGAACAACGCAGGCTCGGTGGCGGTCACGTCCATCGGGTCGCCGACCTGCTGATGCAGGTAGAAGGTTTCGCGAACGTGATCGAGCAACATGAAGAGAATGACCAACCCGCGCAGGGCGTCGATCGAGAGCATACGATTGGAGGACATGGAAGGCTTCGAATGGGGCGTGAAGGAAACGTAATACTATAACAAAATTCTGCCAAGCCGACGCCATCCGAGTGCGGCGCAGAGTCTTCAGCGCGAGAAGCGTCTTCGATAATCCCGCGGCGAAATCGCTAAATGACGTTGAAATGTCGCACGCATTCGCTCCTCGTCACCGAAGCCGCATTGCCTGGCGATTACATCGATATTGCGTGCGGAGTCCTCCAGTAGTCTGCGCGCGGCTTCGAGACGGAAAATTTCCACCGCCTTGGCCGGCGTGCGCCCGGTCTTCTGTTTGTACAGGCGGGAGAAATGCCGCGCGCTCATGTGGCAGCGCTCGGCCATGGCCTCGATATTCAGCGCCGGGCTGTTCAGATGATCGCCCAGCCAGCGGTGCAGCTCATCGAAGGTCGAGGTGTCCTTGGCCTGTGCTTGTAACAACTCGCTGAACTGCGCCTGCCCGCCAGGACGCTTGAGAAAGACCACCAACTCACGCGCCACCTGCATGGCCACCTCTCGCCCGCAGTCGGCTTCGACCAGTGCCAAGGCAAGGTCGATACCGGCACTGACACCGGCGGACGTCCACACAGCGCCCTGCTCGACGAAGATGGCATTGCTGTCCACTTCGATGGCCGGGAAACGCGCCTTGAGCATGTCGCACATCGCCCAATGCGTCGCCGCGCGCTTGCCCTCGAGCAAACTCGCATGAGCCAGCAGAAAGGTGCCACTGCATACGGAGGCCGTACGCCGTACTCTGCGCGCGTTGCTGGCGATCCAGGCGATCAGCTCGGTCGATTCGGCAACCGCACGCTCGATTTCCGGCGCGCCGGGCACGATCAACGTATCGACCTGCGCCAGCTTTACCTCTGCCAGCGGCTGGGTATCCACCACTAGGCCTTCGGCAGTGCCCACCAAACCGCCCGCAAGGCTGGCAGTGAGGCGCTCATAACCCGGCAGACCGCGTTCGTGCATGGCCTTGGTGGCCGCCCAGAACACCGTCTGCGCGCCGGTAAGATCGAGCAGACCGACGTGCGGGTAGGCGATGAACAGAACGGTACGCGGACGAGTTGGCATGATTTCGGGGGTATATGTCGTATCTGCCGAAATGCTCCTCTCCTAGCATGGCTCCGTCAAACGAAACGTGCCAAAGCCAGGAGTACCAGATGAAACAACGCATTCTGATTGTCGGTGGTGGTTTTGCCGGGGTATGGAGCGCCCTCAGTGCCATGCGCCTGCTCGATCAACACGGACGAACGGATATCGGCGTGACCATGCTCGCCCCTCAGCCGGAGCTGCGCATTCGACCGCGCTTCTACGAACCGAATGTGCACAACATGAAAGCACCTCTCACCGAGCTTCTGGCAGCCGTTGGGGTGGAATTCGTCCAGGGCACGGCCGAGGGCATCGATGCACCGCGTCAGCAGGTCAGCTACCGCGACGCCGCCGGCAAGGTGGGAAACCTGAGCTACGACCGCTTGGTGCTGGCCTCGGGTAGCCGTCTGATGCGCCCAGCGCTGGAAGGCATGGAAGCGCATTTGTTCGATGTCGATGAAATCGAGCAGGCGGTGCGCCTGGAGCAACATCTGGCGAACCTGGCAGAGCGGCCGCAGAGCCCCGCACGCAACACCGTAGTGGTCGCCGGTGGCGGCTTTACCGGCATCGAGACCGCGACGGAAATGCCGGCACGCTTGCGCGCCCTGCTCGGCGATGACGCCGCCATTCGCGTGGTAGTGGTCGACCGTGGCGAAGAGATTGCCGCCGTGCTCGGTGATGGCATTCGTCCTGCGATCAGCGACGCGTCGCGGGAACTGGGTATCGAATGGTGCCTGGGGCGCATGGTGGTGGCGGTTGATGCCGACGGCGTGACCCTGGATGACGGCCAGCGTATCGCCTCCAATACCGTGATCTGGACCGTGGGTTTTCGCGCCAGCGCGCTGACCGAGCAGATCAATGCACCACGCGATAATCAGGGACGACTGCAGGTCGATAGCCAGCTCAAGGTCCAGGGTCAGCCTGCGATCTTCGCAGCAGGCGATACTGCCCGCGCCGCAACGGACGATGTCGGCAACTTCAGCGTGATGTCCTGCCAGCACGCCATCGCCTTGGGTCGCCACGCAGGCAACAACGCAGCAGCCGAATTGATCGGGGTCGCGGCGACGCACTACAGCCAGCCCAAGTACGTGACCTGCCTCGATCTCGGCGCCTGGGGTGCGGTGTACAGCGAAGGCTGGGATCGCCAGGTAAAACTGATCGGCAGCGAAGCAAAGACGCTGAAACAACAGATCAACAGCCTATGGATCTACCCGCCGGTCGCTGATCGCGCCATCGCCCTGGCGGCCGCCGACCCGGCGATTCCGGTGGCCTGAGTGAGCTAACCACTTCCCCCCTAAGCTGAACGAAGCGCGGCAACGACAGTCGGAAAAGCAGGACAATCGTCACGGAAACCCTGCCCCATGCTGCCCAACCGCGCCCTTCTCTCCGCTTTCGTCGTGGCCCTGCTCAGCCCCCTTGCCGAAGCGCAGGAGCCGTTGCGTATCCACAGCCTGCAACGCTGCGGCGACCTGCTCGCCACTGAGCGACAGGACTGGTGCCTGCAGGTGCGCGGCCTGGGCACGAAGCTGCCGACGTTGCGACTCGGCGACGACACCTTGCCCGCCTCGGCAGTCAAACGCAGTGGCGATGGCCTGCGCCTGCAACTGAGCAGCGACGAACATCGCAGCGCACCGCTGTGGCTTGAGGACGGCTCGCGCGCCAGCAATCCGGTGTGGCTGTCGCTGCATCGCAGCCATGTGCTCGCCGCCGGACCGGATGAAGTGGCGAAGAACATGGATGGCCTGACCACCTATGTCGACCTGGTCAGCCTGCTGATCGAGGAAAGCCACGACGGCCTCGACGAGGCCAGGCGTCTGGCGAAGAAATACGACGCCAAGGTGGTCGGCGCCATTCCACCGCTGAACGTCTACCAGCTGCGCCTGCCGGTGAAGAATCTGACCGAGCGCGACGCGCTGGTGCTGCGTATCGGAAACGAAACCAGCGTCGACGCCGTGGTGGTGGAAGAAAGCGCGCCAGAGCGCGGCGAAGAGAGCGAAGCCGCGCGCCAGCCGACACCCAAACCGGAAAGAAACTCCGAGGAATGGGCGGCGAACCGCTTCATGGATGCGGTGAACTATTACCAGCGACGCATCCCGGCGGGCGACACGCCCATCGAAACGGAGCCGATTCGCGTTGGCGTGATCGAGCGCAACGTCGATTTCGACGCGCCCGACTTCGCCGATTACCTCGGTGCCTGCCCTGACGGCAAACGGCGCACGTGCGTCTATGCGCGTGACGCCGACGAGCCGGACAACCACGGCAGCACGGTGGCCGGCATTCTCGCCGCGCACTGGGACAAGGGCGGCAACACCGGCTTCCTGCGTGGGCTGGACAAGGCCAGCCAGGGCTTCGAAGTGATCGTCGAGCGCAACTCGGACGCCGGCATCACCGCCAACATCGCCGCATCGGTAAACCTGGTGGAAGACGGCGTACGCGTACTCAACTGGAGCTGGGGCATCCACCGCGTCGGCACGCGCAATGTCGAAGGTGACGAGATCGATTCGCTGGTGCGCTCCGGCATCGCCATGAGCGGCTACGAAGAACTGCTGGAGGAGTTCTTCCTGTGGCTGCGCGAAGAACACCCGGATGTGCTGGTGATCAACTCAGCCGGCAACGGTTCATCCTACTCCGGCCGGGACGAGTACCGTCTGCCCTCCTCCTTCATCACCGAGCAACTGCTGGTGGTCGGCGGACATCAGCGCAGCAAGGAAAAAGAGGCCGAAATCGACGACCCGAGCTACGTGGTCAAACGCGACTCGTCGAACGTCGACATGCGCGTCGACATCACCGCTGCCGCCTGCGCTCGCGCCTCCACCCGTGACGTCGATGCGACCGGCGACGTGCATTGCGGCACCTCCTACGCCACGCCACTGGTCACCGGCGTGGTCGCCGCCATGCTGTCGATCAATCCGCGCCTGCAGCCGGAACAGGTGCGCATGTTGCTAAGGCGCAGTGCCATGACCATTGGCGGCGATTACGACTTCGAACCGATGGACGCCGAAGACCTGACCGCGCCGATCCTGCCATCGGAGCGCAACTACAAGATGAGCGACAAGGACGTGGGCCGCTCGGCGCGGCTGGATATGCAGAAGGCGCTGGACCTGGCGGTGCAGAGTCGCGATCGGGTGCGTTGAGGGCCGTTCAGGTCACTCGCCGGAAACCCGCTCGTAGAGCTCGACCGGCTCGACCTTGCCCTGGGCGCCGCACTGGCTATGTCCCAGGCCCAGGTGACGGAAGCCGGCCTTGAACAGAACCCGGCCGGATTGCGGATTGCGCGCCAGGTGGCTGGCGTGCAGCCGACGCAAACGAAGCTGGTGGAAGGCGAAGCCAACCAGCGCATTGCAGGCCTCACTGGCATAGCCACGGCTCCAGTACGGCACGCCGATCCAGTAACCCACCTCGGCCTCGCCGCGGCCAATGTCCTTGAGCGCCATGCTACCGACCAACGTGCCGCTGCTCGACTCGGTGATGATGAAGTTGACCGCCGCGCCGCTTGCCCAGTCCTGCACGCAGCGTTCGATCCACTGCTGCGCCAGCTCGTGCGGATAAGGGTGGGGAATGCTGCTGGTGACATCGGCGATGCGAAAATCGCCGGCCAGCCGCTGAATCTCGTCGGCGTCCTGCGGCTGCGGCGGACGCAACGTCAGGCGTTCGGTTTCGATGCGATGCTCATCCATTTGCGTCTCCTGTCAGATCCGTGGGGTGCGCCGCGCGCACCAGTGCCGCATCCAAGCTCGCTCAGTCACGCAGGGGCATGATCGCTCAAGCTGGTACAGGCCCGATGGGATAGAACACCCCGGCGCTCCACACACCCAGCCAGGGTTCTCCGTCGACCTCGCGCTCTACCGCCAGTTCCACCAATTGATAGAACACGTTGCGGTGAATCAGCGCTTCGAGGTTACGCCGCACCAGAATGTAGGGCGAGGGTTCGAGTGTCGCAGGGTCGATCTCGACACGGATCGGATGCTCGCCGCCCGCGACGACTTCGTCCTCGACGTTGGTGGTGAAACGCAACACCTGCGCCTCGCCCTCGCCTTCGACCTGCAGGGTCACGGCGACGAAGGGCGCATCCTCGACCTGGATACCGACCTTCTCCACCGGCGTGATCAGGAAGTAGTCGTCGCCGTCACGGCGGATGATGGTGGAAAACAGCCGCACCATGGGTTTGCGACCGATGGGCGTGCCCAGGTAATACCAGGTGCCATCGCGGGCGATACGCATGTCGATATCGCCACAGAAATCCGGGTTCCACAGGTGCACGGGGGGCAGGCCCTTGCCTTCGCCCTTGGGAATCTGCGCCAGCAGATCGCCCGCCTTGCCTGGATCGCTCATGCTCTCTCCTCGTCCGTCTTGCCGCGAACCGAAGAGGATACACCGTGCCACCTGTCGCGGCTAAAGCCGCTCCTACAAGGGTAGCTCGCTACTCTTAGCGCCCCACACCGAGCAGGCTGCGTGCATAGTCGTGCAGTGGCGGGCCGATCAGGTCCTGCGGCTGGGCATCGTAGAACGTCAGGAATCCGCCACGACTGCGGATACGTGCGGTGTCCACCAGATAGCGGGTATTGGTTTCGATCAGCATCAGCTGGATCGATGCGCGATCAGTGCCGAGGCGATCCACGGCCTCCTGATCCTCCCACTCTTCCAGGGTGCCAATCCGGTCGTCGCTGTAGGCGAAACGGGCATACAGCAGATAGTGCGCGCCAGCAGCACGGGCTTCAGCCATGGCTTCGTCCAGGCCTGCCGGCTCACGTGCGCGGCGCACCAGCGGGAAGTATTCGACGAAGCCCTTGAACGCCTCCTCGGCCACCACGTTGGGCCGCGGGTAGCCGTGGCCCGGCGGCACGAAATGGCCCTGGGCGATATAGATGAAGGAGTCCTGCTGCAGGCGCCGCGACGCCATGCGCTCGGTGCGACCATGGTCGAGAAAACCGGCATCGCGCAGGTGGTATTCAGCGCCACTGGCCATGTCACTGACCTTCATGCAGCCAGCCAACCCCAGCAGCGCCACCAGTAGAAGCAGGTTACGCATGAATCCATCCTCCTCATGCCGGTGACGGAAAACCGGCGGATAAGGGATAGATGCAGGTTCTGCGCCACTACCGCCCACAACTCACCCTGACTATCCGGGAGCAACGCGACGCAAGGTGATGCAGCGTATCCGTAACGTTTGAAAGACTCTCGACCCGACTGCAACTACAAGCAAGGCGGAACAGCATCTGCAGGAGCCGAGCCCCCGCAGATTGCCATTAGTTGGCGACCAGTGCCTCTCTCTTGGCTGCTCGCCGCTTGCGCCAGGCAACCAGCACAGGTGACAGCAACGACAGTACGATCAGGGCCAGCAACAAGATCGAGAATGGTCGCTCGAGGTAATAGCTCAGCAAATTGCCCTTGGACATCACCAGCGACTGACGGAAGCCCAACTCAGCCATCGAGCCCAGAATCATTGCCAGCACGACAGCGGCTGTCGAGAAGCCGGTCTTGCGCATCAGATAGCCCAACAGACCGAAGGCAGCCATCACATAGACATCGAACATGCTGTTGTTGATGGTGTAAGCACCAACGACCGATAGCACCACAATGATTGGGGCCAGAATGGCAAACGGAATCATCGAAACCTTGACCACTTGCCGAGCCAAAGCAAGTCCAACGATGCCCATCAGAATGTTGGCGAGGAACAGACCGACAATTATCGCGTAGACAATGTGCGCATTCACGGTGAACAACTCGTGGCCAGGCTGCAGGCCATGAATGTACAGCCCACCAAGCATGACCGCCGTGGCAGCACTCCCTGGAATACCCAGCGTCAACAGCGGAATCATCGCTCCGCCCGTTACAGCGTTATTGGAAGTTTCAGCTGCTGCCAACCCTTCGACCTCGCCCTTGCCGAAGTTGTCCTGGCGTTTTGAGTTACGCCGGGCCTCGTTGTATGCCACCCAGGAAGCAACATCTCCGCCTGCTCCCGGCAGAATGCCGACCAGAACCCCAATGGCCGAGGAGCGTGGAATGGTGCGCCACATGCCGCGCCACTCTGCCCAACTGGGAAAGAGCGGCCCCTGCAGCGCCGCCATCGTGGACGACTGATTTAGCGCATGAATTTTCTCGGCTTGGACCATCACCTGAGAGATGGAAAACAGACCGATCATGGCCGGAATCAGGGAAATACCATTATCCAAATCTGGCAGGTCGAAGGTAAAACGCGGGAACGCAGTCATGATGTCGACACCGACCAGGCTAATCAGCAAGCCTAGCAGACCAGAAGCCAGCCCTTTGGCCATCGCACCGGAAGACAGGCTGCCGATGATGGTCAGGCCGAAAATCGCCATCAGGAAATATTCCGGCGCACTGAACTTCAGTGATATCTGCGCCAACGGTGGCGCCAGCAGTAGAAGAGCAACGACGCTGACCAGCCCACCGATAACCGAGCAGACAGTGGAGGTCCCCAGGGCCTTGAGGCCTTCGCCGCGCAGGGTCATCTGGTATCCGTCCAGCGCCGTTGCCGCCGAAGAAGGAGTGCCGGGTGTGTGGATCAGGATTGCAGTTATGGAGCCGCCATAAACCGCGGCGCAATAGATCGCACCAAGCAATACCATGGCTGCAACCGGGTCCATGCCGAACGTCAGCGGAATCATCAGGGCGATGCCCATCGTCGCACTCAAACCCGGCAGAGCACCGAGAAAAATACCGCCGACGACGCCCAACAACAGCATCAGCAGGACTTCAACCGAAGCCAGCTTCGCCAGAACGGCCATCAGTAAGGAAGTATCAATATCCATCGTTTCTCCCCCTTCAAACCAGCAGGCCGGTTGGCAAGAAAATCTTCAGTTGCCAGACAAACAGCAGATAGATGAAAGCATTGATGGACAGCAGCACCATCAGCGCCTTGACGTAGGAGCGATAGCCGAAATACATCATGAAAAAGGCGGTCGCCAGCGAAGTAGCGGCAAAGAAACCCAGCACGGGAATCAACGCGACATAAGCAACTGCCCCGGCGTAGATGGTCAACGGGCCGCGCAACCCCTCCACGAAGAAGCGTGTAACCGCTTCACCACGATTTCGCGCATGCAGGCTTTTAATCAGCCCCCCGCCCAGAATGAACAAGGAAAATGCGCCAAGCGCTACGAGGATCAACCTGGGAAACAGTGCCGGATCTTTCGGCATTTCTGCCGCCAGGCTGTAAAAGAAAAAGCAAAACAACAGCATGCACAGCCCGATGACTGCGTCCAGATGCAGATATTTCATATTGAGAACCGAAACCTGTCGAGTTGGCCAGTAGCGCCAAAACCTCTGGCACCCGCATGAACCATGGGTGATGCCAAGCAGCATCACCCCGTAATGGACTTACCAGCCCAACAGCTCACTGAGTTCACGAATACCGTTCTCCTCCTCTAGGAGCATGGCGCGATAGTCATCCCCGGTACGGATATCGACCTGCAGGCCCATTTCTTTCATCTTGGCCAAGTGCTCAGGGTCGTTCAGACCAGCGATGAACGCCTCTCGCAGGCTAGCCAACTGCTCTTCCGACAGACCTTTGGGAGCAGCGATACCGCGTGCGGACCAGGACACCACGTCCGGGAAACCGGATTCGGAGAGAGTGGGAACGTCCGGGATAAAGCTAGAACGCTCCGGCGCCATGACAGCAATGATCGCCAGATCTCCGCCCTTGTGCGCAAGATTGGTATCTCCCACATTGGAAAAGCTGACGTCCACGTGACCGCCCTGCAGAGCGGCACGCTGTTCTGCAGTACCAGTCGTATGCACAGGGACGAATTGGGTAGCGAATTTCTGGTTCATTTTCAGCATGGCGATATGGTCATCACCATTGGCCCCTGTTGTGGAGGCAGTCAGGGTGTTGGACTTGGCGTATTCGACCAACTCCTGAATATTAGTGAAACGTGTTTCGTCCTTGTTAATGGAGATGACGCCGTAATCGGTCACATGGTTGGCGATCAGGTCGAAGTCATCCAGCGTTGCCTTACGCTTGTAGTGAGGGTCCAGATAACCCGTGGTGAGATTGGGTGTATTGATGTAGCCAAGGGTGTAACCGTCGCTTTTCGCATTCAGCATCTGAGTCCAGCCGACCCAGCCACCACCGCCGGGACGGTTGATGATATTCAAGGTAGCGCCCAGCGCCTGCTCGACCTTGGGGAAAAGAATGCGGGCCCCAACATCGGTATTGCCACCTGCGCCATAGGCGATGATGACCGACACAGGACGTTCGGGATAATCAGCGGCAGCTGGCAGCGCCATGAGCATGAATGCTGCGGGTACGATGCCCTTGAGGATATTGACTGTTCTTTTTATGGTCTTCATGAGTCGGACTCCGATTTTATTTTTATTGAGTTGCAGGTATTCAGTTTTTGACGCGCACTCCGTCGCTCGTGAAATCACACGATCAGACCAATCCCATCTGGCTCAGGGGGGCATTAAGCTCCAGCAGCTCGACAGTGCTGACACCTTCTCGAATCTTCATACGGAAGTTAGCCTCGACGTGCTCGCGCGCCATCGCACTCTCCAGCACACTGGACAAGTTCGCTGCCGGTACCACTACAAGACCGTCCACATCACCGAAGATGTAATCCCCAGGTTGGATAGTCACGTCGCCGATGGTGACCGCTACATTGATCTTGCCTGACTGCTTCTTGGCGGTTCCCTTGATGCTGACGCCACGGCAGAACACCGCGAAGCCCATTTCTTGAATGGCCTGGACATCACGCACCGAACCGTTGATCACCAATCCAGCGACCCCTTTGTGCAGCGCTTGCTCGGTGAGGATGTCTCCCCAAGGCCCCGCCTCGATAAAGGCCTTCGCATCGACCACCAGAACGTCCCCCGGCTGCACATGCAGCAGGGCGTAATGCAACATCAGGTTATCTCCGGGACGCATATCCACCGTAAAGACCGGGCCGGAGACCTTCATGCCAGGCGACAGAGGCTTCATACCCGCATCCAAGGCACCGAACGCACCTTGCGCCTCATAGATGGTGGCGCTGCCCAGCAGGCTGAGCTGCCTGGCCAGCTCTTCATTACGAAGGTTATCGATCATCTTGTTGACCCCTTGTTTGATCTGTAACCCACTATTACCTAGTATTTATCTTCACTCAATCAGCGTTTTATGCAGGAAGATCCAATAAAAATGAACCTAAGACAGGTCAAATATTTCTGCAAAGTGGTCGAATCCGGTAGCGGCAATGCCGCAGCCAAACTGCTCTGCGTCGCGCCGACGGCCATCAGCACCCAACTGGGGCTGTTGGAGGAGGATTTGGGAGGTCAGCTGTTCGACCGCTCGAAACGCCCCATGCAACTGACATCGCTTGGGCAGTTTTTCTATCCGCGAGCGAAGGAACTGCTGCTACAGGCTCAGCGTCTGCAGGAGGAATCGAACCGGGTTGCGATAGGCAATGGAGGCTGGCTTGGCGTCGGATTCATCCGCTCTACCTTGTTCTCGCTGCTGCCCAATGTCATCAGGCACTTCCGCGAGGCTCATCCGGACGTGCATCTGGACCTAGTTGAAAAGCTCTCTGAGTATCAGGTCGAGAGCCTGCATCAACGCCGCATCGACGTGGGCATCTCACGCTTCATTGGTGAATATGAACGCCACCCTGACATGGACTATCGCCTAATCTTCGATGACCCGCTCGTAGCGGTTCTGCCTGCCGGCCACCCGCTAGCCAAGCAGTCGAGTTTTTCGATAACAAGCTTTCAGGACCTGCCATTCATTCTCTACCCCAAGGATGCCCGCAGTCCTTATGGGCAGAAACTGCATGCCTACCTGAGAGAGAAAGGCGTCAACCCCACAGTCCACCATGAGGCGATTGAGATACATACGGCTTTTGCTCTAGTTGGAGCTGGGCTGGGCGGCACGCTGGTCAGTCGCTCCATGACTGACAACAATCGTAGCGATGTGGTGTTCCTACCGGTCGAGGGTATCGAAATCAGCACATCACTGGTGGCTGTTACCCGAAAAGGTGAACAGAACAAATTACTCGACAACTTTATCGAGATACTGATGAGCAGAGGCAGACAGGCATAGTCGACCAAGGCTGCTATCAGCCGCCGATGATCTTCATCACCGTCACGCCGCCGGAGAAGGCCAGGTCCTGCTTATCACCCAGCGCCTTGACCAGCAGGCGCTGCAGCGCTGGCAGGGCCTGGTGACGGGGTTTGTCCAGCAGGTCGCCAACGAAGTGGCGATTGCTCGACGACAGGCAACCATGCAGCCATCCGGTGGAGGACAGGCGCAGGCGCGAGCAGGTTCGGCAGAACGGCACGCTTTCGTTGGCGATCACACCGAAATGACCGGCGCCGGGAATGGCGTAGCGTATCGCCGTGGCGTCCACCGGAGCGCTGGCCTGCACGTACTGATGGCGGCTGCCGATCAGTTCGAGCAGCTCCGGCAGGCCAATGAACTGCTGATTGAAGGCATTAGGGTCGCGCGCCAGGTGGCCCATGCGCATCAGTTCGATGAAGCGCAGCTCGAAACCACGTTCCAGGCAGTACTCCAGCAGCGGTAGCACCTGGTCGAGGTTCTGCCCGCGCAGTGGCACCATGTTGACCTTGATCTTCATCCCGGCTTCGCGCGCCGCTTCCATGCCGGCCAACACGGTAGCCAGATCACCACCACGGGCGATGCCGCGGAAGGCGTCGGCGTCGAGGGTATCGAGGGAAACGTTAAGGCGACGAATACCGCATTCGACCAGCAGCGGCAGCTTGCGCTCGAGCAACTGGCCGTTGGTGGTCAGGCTGATGTCGTCGAGACCGAGTTGGCTGACCTGACGCAGGAAGGGCTCCAGGCGCGTGCTGACCAGGGGTTCGCCGCCGGTGATGCGCAGGCGTTCGATGCCGGCGGCTTCGATCAGGTAAGCCACACCACGCGCCATGGCGTCGGCGGAGAGTTCGTCCTGAGCGGCGACCAGACGCTTACCATTCGGCACACAGTAGGTGCAGGCGTAGTTGCAGGCGGCGGTCAGGCTGACGCGAAGGTTGCGAAAGCGTCTGCCCTGGCGGTCGACGATCATGGGGAGCTCCAGTTCGTTAAGGACCGGAGTATATCGCTATGTCGGCCACGGCACAGTCCCGTGGCCGACATGCCAGGCGTCAGGCGTCGCGCTTGCGCTTGTTGCCCATGCGCACGCCGATATCCATCAGGAACTGGAAGAAACCTTCCTGATCCTCGAGCACGTTGCTCCAGAACGGCGAGTGATACAGCGCCACGGCGCCATGCACCAGAGCCCAGGCGGCGCAGTAGTGGAAGTATGGCGGCACGTCTTCCAGCTTGCCTTCGGCGATGCGGCCCTTGATCAGCTGGGTCAGGCGCTCGAAGTTGGAAGCACGGATCTTGTGCAGCTGCTCGACCATTTCCGGCACTTGATTGCCCTTGACCACCTTCTCTTCCAGGCGGTCGAACAGGCGATAACGCTGCGGATCGCGCATGCGAAACTCGAAGTACGCACGCGACAGCGCTTCCTTGTCACGATCCACATCGGCCGAATGCAGCAGCTCATTGAGATCGCGCTCGTAGTCGAGCATCAGGCGCAGGTAGATCTCCGCCTTGGACTTGAAGTGCTTGTAGATAGTGCCTTTGCCGATACCGACCGCATCAGCGATCATCTCGACAGTGACGCTGTCTTCTCCCTGCTCAAGGAAGAGTTTCAGCGCGGTGTCGAGAATCTCTTGCTCGCGGCGACGGAATTCGCGGACCTTACGGGGTTCTTTCTGCATAAAGGGACTGCGGGGTCAAAAATCGAAGCGCCCTATTATGCCCAAATGCGGCCAAATTGCACGGATCATCCGACCATGTACGTGTTTCATGATGAGTTCCCCCTGGAAAATGGACTGCGCTATCTGAACCATGCGGCGGTCGCACCCTGGCCGAAACGCAGTGCTGAAGCGGTTCGACGGTTCTCGGAAGCGAACGTGAGCAGCGGCGCACGTGACTATCCCGACTGGCTGAAACTGGAGCGTAGCCTACGCGAACGCCTCGTACGCCTGATGAACGCACCAAGCACCGGCGATATTGCACTGGTCAAGAATACCTCCGAGGCGCTGTCCTTCGTGGCCTTCGGCCTGGACTGGCGAGCCGGTGACCAGGTGATCATCAGCGACGAGGAATTCCCCTCCAACCGCATCGTCTGGCTGGCACTGGCCGTCCAGGGCGTGGAGGTGGTCGAGGTCAGCCTCAAGGGCACTGACCCGGAGGCCGCCTTGCTCGCCGCCTTCACCCCGCGTACACGCCTGATGTCGATCAGCGCCGTGCAGTTCGCCAGCGGCCTGCGCCTGGATCTACCGCGCCTGGGCCGCGGCTGCCGCCAGCATGGCGTGCTGTTCTGCATCGATGCCATCCAGCAACTGGGCGCCCTGCCCTTCGATGTGCAGGCCTACGACTGCGATTTCGCCATGGCCGACGGCCACAAATGGATGCTCGGCCCGGAGGGCCTGGGGGTTTTCTATTGCCGCAGCGCGGTGCGCGATCAGCTGAAACTTCACGAATATGGCTGGCATATGCTCGAACATGCCGGCGACTACAGCCGCACGGATTGGCAACCAGCGCGCAGTGCACGGCGCTTCGAATGCGGCAGCCCGAACATGCTCGGCGCCTTCGCCCTGGAGGCGAGCCTGTCGCTGCTTGAAGACGTCGGCATGAACAGTGTCGGCGCCTTGCTGGAAGAACGGGTACAGCGCCTCGACAACGGTATACGCGGATTGCCCGGTGCAGTGATCCACAGCCCGCGCGACCCTGCGCGCCGCGCCGGCATCCTCAACTTCAGCCTGGCAGGCTGGGACAACTCCGCGCTGTATCAACGCCTGCGCGAAGACCAGGTGATCTGCGTGCAACGCGGACCAGGCGTGCGCCTGTCGCCACATTTCTACACCAGCGAGCAGGTGATCGAAGAAACACTGGACCTGCTAACCCAGCTGGCAAAAGGGTGAGGACTCAGCAGCGTCCGCGGTATTCCAAATCCGTTTAAAAAACTCAGGCTTTGGCCTGGACGCTCGCCGATCATGACCAATACTGAAATTTACTGGTGTGCGGCATCTCCCCCCAAGTGCCCCGCCAGCCAAGGTACCGTGGACCGCGTACCTTGATTTACTCCTAATGGTCTTGACCCGGATTCATCCCCCAGAGTCCGGGTTTTTTTTGCTCCGCAGTTCAGCGCTTCCGTAGGGTGGGTTAGCCGCCTGTCACGATTGCTGATTTCACCTGATCTGGATGCGGCGTAAGCCACCATCGCTGCATCGCCTTACATCGTCTGGTGCGCGCGGCGCACCCTACGGTCTGTCACACCTCAGGCGACACTCCGTAGCGCAGATTGCATCCGCGCTACCCCATGGCTTCAGGCCACACCAGCCAACGGGAACAGGCGCTTGAAGTTGTTCGAGGTCTGCTCGGCCAGGGTCTCGTAGCTGACGCCACGCAACACCGCCAGGTACTCGGCCACTTCACGCACGTACTGCGGCAGGTTGGGCTTGCCGCGATGTGGCACGGGTGCCAGGTAGGGCGAGTCAGTCTCCACCAGCAGACGATCGGCCGGCACCTGGCGCGCCACCTCACGCAGCGCCTCGGCATTGCGGAAGGTGACGATGCCGGACAGGGAAATGTAGAAGCCGATATCCAGCGCGGCCTTGGCCATTTCCCAGTCTTCGGTGAAGCAATGCAGCACGCCAGCCTGTGGCAACGCCGCTTCGCGCAGCAGCGCCAGGGTGTCGGCACGAGCCTCACGGGTATGCACGATCACCGGCTTGCCAGTGATGCGCGCGGCCTCCAGATGCAGACGGAAGGAGGCCTGCTGCAGTGCCGCAGACTCCGGCTCGTAGTGGTAATCCAGGCCGGTTTCGCCGATGGCGACAACCTTAGGATGCGCCAGCTCACCAAGTAGCCAATCCAGCGCTGGCGCCGCGCCCGGCTCCAGATCCAGCGGATGCACGCCCACCGAGCAATCGACATCCTCATAACGTTCGGCCAGGCTCTTGACCGTGGCGGCGTTGTCAGCGCTGACGCCAATGCACAGAAAGTGGCCTACGCCGGCGCCGCGCGCCGCATCGAGGGCAGCATCCAGCGAGCCACCGTGGGCAGCGAGGTCGAGACGATCAAGGTGGCAATGGGAGTCGATCAGCACAGCGGGAAAACTCGGGCAAAGGGAAAGCCCGAATTGTAATCGAAAGCGGCAGGTGCCTGGAGGCTCAGAGGGCGATGCTGCGGCCGCGAGAATAACCAGCTCGCGGCCAGGGGTTACATGGTGTGAGTCGGACGGTCGGACTTCAGCGCGCCGGCGAGATAGGTTTCGATCTTGTTGCGCGCGGTGTTGTCGCCATCGTTGAACTGCACGCCGACACCAGCGGCGCGGTTGCCCTGAGCGCCTTTGGGGGTGATCCACACCACCTTGCCGGCCACCGGGATTTTCTCTGGCTCATCCATCAGGTTGAGCAGCATGAACACTTCATCGCCGAGCTTGTAGCTCTTGTTGGTGGGAATGAAGAGACCGCCGTTCTTGATGAAAGGCATGTAGGCCGCGTAGAGCACAGACTTATCCTTGATGGTCAGGGACAAGATTCCGTTACGGGGACCCAGATTGGGTGGCAGACTCATCAGCGCATTCCTGGCGTTTATTGCTTAATGGCTGATTCTAGGGCCTGTTCATGCTCAGGCGCAAACAACCAGGTGGCAGGCAGCCAGCAGAATGTGACGCCCTGCCGAATCCTGCCCCGACGCGACTCAACCGCGATCCTGCCCCGGCAGTGCCGCCCATTGCACCAGCAGGGCTTCCAGTAGCAGCACACGGTTGAGGTTGGCCTTGCCCATCACCTTCTGCCGCTGCGCGAGCAGCCATTCCTGAATCGCCAACACTTTGGCCTGCGCGCTCTTGTCTGCCAGGTACTGCACCACCTTGCGCATATCGACCTGGCCCAGTCCTTCTTCGTCCTGAGTCAGTTGGTAGCGCAACATCAATTGCGCCCAGTCGCAGAACCAGTCGAACAACAGATTCAGCGGCAGTGAGTTCCAGCTTTCCGCCAGTTGGCTCGGCGAGATCTGCTGCTTGAGCAGCTTCTTCACGCCCTCCACGGCCTGTGCACGCTGCTCGCGTACGCCCTGAGCCTGCAGACGCACGGCAGCCAGCGGCGAACCCACCGCGAGCGTCAGCAGATCGATGCGCTCATCATCACCCAGCTCAGGCAGCGCCTGGGCCAGCCAGGCCAGGCTCATCGCCTCGCTCGGCAACGGACAGGCCTGCTGCACGCAGCGACTCTTGATAGTCGGCAATAGCCGACTGGGCTGGTGACTGATAAGCAGTAGCACGGTATTGCCGGAGGGCTCTTCCAGGCTTTTCAGCAACGCGTTGGCGGCGTTGAGGTTCATCGCCTCGGCCGGCTCCAGCAGCACCACCTTGCGCCCACCGAGTTGCGCGGTCTGCACCACGAAGTCGACCAGCTCACGCACCTGATCGACCTTGATCGGCTTGTCCATTTCCTCGGGTTCGAGGACGAAGTTATCTGGGTGAGTACCGGCGGCCAGAAGATGACAAGACTTGCAGTTGCCGCAGGCATCGAGCCCATTCGGGCTCTGACAGAGCAGGCGCGCCATCAGGCGTTCGGCCAGCGCACGCTTGCCGATACCGGCCGGACCATGCAGCAGATAGGCATGGGCATGCTGGCTACGGCCGGCCAGTTGTTGCCAGAGCGATTGCTGCCAGGGATAGACCTCAGCCACGGCAGGCCTCCAACAGGCTCGGCAGCAAGGCATCGATATCGACCTGCACCTGGGCAAGGGTCTGCCCGGCGTCCAGCACGTGATACCGCTGTGGTGCCTGCGCAGCACGCTGCAGGTAGGCCTGGCGTACCGCTTCGAAGAAACCACGACCTTCCTGCTCGAAACGATCCAGACGTCCGCGAGCCGCCGCACGTGCCAGACCGACCTCGACCGGCAGATCGAATATCAGCGTCAGATCAGGACGCAGCTCACCCTGGACGAACTGCTCCAGCTGCGCGATGCGCTCGATGGAAAGACCACGGCCACCGCCCTGGTAGGCGTAGGTGGCATCGGTGAAACGGTCACACAGCACCACACAGCCCCTGGCCAATGCCGGACGAATAACCTGCTGCAGGTGCTGGGCGCGGGCGGCAAAAACCAGCAGCAACTCGGTATCGGCCGCCATTTGCTCATCGCTCGGGTCGAGCAGCAATTCGCGAATACGCTCGGCCAACGGCGTCCCGCCGGGCTCACGGGTCAACAGCACATCCACGCCCTGCTCGCGCAGGCGCTCGGCCAGGTATTCGCGGTTAGTGCTTTTGCCGGCGCCTTCCGGGCCTTCCAGGGTAATAAACAGACCGGTCACGGATTGCCCTTATTCAGTTTCGGCCGCCGCACGTGGCGCGGGGCTGGAGCGGTAGTCGGCGCGACGCTTGAGCTGGTATTCGCGCACGGCGCGATTGTGCTCGGCCAGGGTGTTGGAAAACACGTGGCTACCGTCACCTCGCGCGACGAAATATAAGGTGGTGCCATCGAGCGGGTTGAGCGCGGCATTGATCGCCTCGCGGCCGACCATGGCAATCGGCGTCGGCGGCATGCCGTCGATGGTATAGGTGTTGTAGGGCGTCGGCGTACGCAGGTCGGCGCGGGTGATGCGGCCGTTGTAGCGCTCGCCCATGCCGTAGATCACGGTCGGGTCGGTCTGCAGGCGCATGCCCATGCGCAGACGCCGGACGAACACACCGGCGATCTCGCCGCGCTCCTCGGGCACACCGGTTTCCTTCTCGATCATCGAGGCCATGATCAGCGCGTCGTAGGGTTCGCGATAAGGCAAGCCCTCGGCACGCTGCTGCCACTCTTCATCCAGTACGCTTTCAAGGCGCGCGTTGGCTTGCTTGAGCAGGTCTTCGTCGCTCATGCCGCGTACGTAGCGATAGGTATCGGGGAAGAAGCGCCCTTCCGGGTTCTGCCCAGCAAGGCCCAAGCGCTCCATCAACTGAACATCGCTGAGGTCAGCCAGACGCTGCTCCAGGCGCTCCTGACGGCCCAGGGCGGCGCGCACCTGGCGGAAGTTCCAGCCCTCGACCAGGGTCAGGCTGTACTGCACCACCTCACCACGCTGCCACAGGCCGAGCATGTCTCGCGCCGTCTGTTGCGGCAGCAAGCGATACTCGCCGCTGTGCATGGCCGGAGCGCGCAGGTTGAAACGCCAGTAGAGACGCAGCCAGAAGGCGTTGTCGATCACGCCCTCCGTCTCCAGACGATTGAGCATGCCGCTCGGCGTGGCGCCGGACGGCACCTCCAGGAGCATTTCTTCATTCAGATGCAGAGGCTGCTCGAGTGCCCTCTGCTGCTGCCAGGCGGCACCGACCACCAGCAGCGCAGCCAGCAACACGCCGCATTCAAGCAGCACCAAGATCTTGCGTAGCACCAGTTATTTACTCAGTAGGTCGCAGATGATGGCCTGCAGTTTACGGGTGAGCGGCCCGACCGACCAGTGTCGCTCTTGCAGCGCCCGCACAGGCCAGATGCCGTAAAGGCTGTTGCAAAGAAAGACTTCGTCGGCGCTCAGCAGTTCGTCGAAGGAAATATCGCGTAACTCGACAGGCAGCCCGAGCAACTGCGCCTGCTGCAGGATCTCTGCGCGCATCACACCGGCCACGCCACACCGCGACAGGTCTGCACTAAGCAGGCATCCGTCGACGACGATAAACAGGTTGCTGTACACGCCCTCGATAACCCGGCCACTGCTGTCGCGCATCAGCCCTTCGGCGCACTCGGCATCCTGCCATTCAGCGCGCGCCAGCACCTGCTCCAGGCGATTGAGGTGCTTGAGCCCGGCCAGCAGTGGCTGCTCGGCCAGGCGTGTCTCGCAAGAAAACAGACACACGCCCTGCTCGGTATGCGCCACAGGGTACTGCGGCAATGGCGCGGCCTGCAGGATGCGCTGCGGCTGACAGGGTTGCGGCGGCGCGTAGCCGCGCTGACCCTCGCCACGGGTGACGATGAGTTTGGCTACGCCCTCGCCCAGCTGCCCGGCGAACGCCTGCAGCTCGTGCTCCATGAGAACCAGATCGAGGGGAATGGACAGGCGCCGGCAACCATCGGCCAGGCGCACCAAATGCCGCGTCAGCAGCGGAATCTGCCCGCCACGCACGGCAATGGTCTCGAACAGACCATCGCCGTAAGCCAGGCCACGGTCGCGAACCGACAACTGCTCGCCGGGCACGCCGTTGACCCAGCTCAGCATCAGCCGTTGAACCGACGGAACAGCAGCGAGCCGTTGGTACCACCAAAACCGAAGGAGTTCGACAGGGTGATTTCGATCGGCATGGCCTTGGCCTGGTGCGGCACGAAGTCCAGGTCGCAACCTTCGTCAGGCTCGTCCAGATTGATGGTGGGCGGTGCCACCTGATCACGGATCGCCAGGATGCTGAAGATCGCCTCCACAGCACCAGCGGCACCGAGCAGGTGGCCGGTCATCGACTTGGTCGAGCTAACCGACAGGCCATAGGCATGCTCACCGAACACGCTCTTCACTGCTGCGACTTCAGCTTTGTCACCTGCTGGCGTCGAGGTGCCATGGGCGTTGATGTACTGCACCTGATCGGCATTGATACCGGCATCACGCAGGGCAGCCGCCATGCAGCGCGCCGCACCTGCACCATCTTCAGGTGGCGAGGTCATGTGGAAAGCATCGCCGCTCATACCAAAGCCGATCAGTTCAGCATAGATGGTGGCACCACGCGCCTTGGCATGCTCCAGCTCTTCCAGCACCAGGGCGCCGGAGCCGTCGGACAGGACGAAGCCGTCACGGCCCTTGTCCCACGGACGGCTGGCCTTGGTCGGATCGTCGTTGCGAGTCGACAGCGCGCGCGCCGCACCGAAGCCGCCCATGCCCAGACCACAGGCCGCCATCTCGGCACCGCCGGCAACCATTACGTCAGCTTCGCCATAAGCGATGTTGCGCGCGGCCATGCCGATGCAGTGGGTACCGGTGGTGCACGCCGTAGCAATGGCGTAGTTCGGCCCCTGCAGACCCAGGTGGATCGACAGAAAACCGGAAATCATATTGATGATCGAGCCAGGCACGAAGAACGGCGAAATACGCCGCGGCCCCTGCTCGTGCAACGATTTGCAGTTGTTCTCGATATTGGTCAGGCCGCCGATGCCGGAGCCCATGACCACACCGATACGCTCACGATTGGCGTCGGTGATATCCAGCCCGGAATCACGCACGGCCTGAAAGCAGGCAGCGAGACCGTACTGGATGAACAGGTCGAGCTTGCGCGCCTCTTTGGCGGACAGATATTCCTCGACGTTGAAGCCTTTGAGCGATCCGCCAAAACGGGTGGAGTAGGCGGACAGGTCCATATGCTCGATCAGACCGATGCCACTGCGCCCGGCCAAAATGCCCTGCCAGCTGCTCGGCACATCGTTACCCAGCGGCGACAACATGCCCATACCGGTAACCACGACGCGTCTACGCGACACAGCAATCTCCTCTTGTTCTACTCAGGCGCCACATGCGCCTTGCACGTAAAGAAAAACCGCACGCCTGATGAGGGCAGTGCGGCTTTTCTCGGTCAGAAAGCTGACGGTGACTTATTGCGCGTGGGCAGTCACGTAGTCGATAGCTTCCTGAACGGTGGTGATTTTCTCAGCTTGCTCGTCCGGGATCTCGGTCTCGAATTCTTCCTCGAGAGCCATCACCAGCTCAACGGTGTCAAGAGAGTCGGCACCCAGGTCTTCAACGAAGGAAGCGCTGTTGGTTACTTCCTCTTCCTTGACGCCAAGTTGCTCAGCAACGATTTTCTTGACGCGTTCTTCGATGGTGCTCATACCTTGTTTTCACTCCTATTGGACAAATCCAGGCAGCTGGTAGCGGCCAAGTGTATAGAAAGGGTTTTTAGCATTTCAAGCTGAATGCCGGGGAGCCCCCAGGAACACTTCAACGATCTGTCTATAAACCTGTTGCAGCTTTATAACGGATTTTAGACAGCGACTATGACAGTTTTCTGATGGCTCGCGTCACATTCGAGAGCCTCCGATCATTCGGAGGCGCCCTTTTTAGCTCATGTACATACCGCCGTTCACCGGGATAGTAGCCCCTGTGACGTATCCTGCGCCATCGGAAGCCAGGAAACCGACGACCTTGGCGATCTCTTCAGCCTGACCCAGGCGACCCAGCGGAATCTGCGTCAGCAGCGCGTCACGCTGGCCTTCCGGCAGCTCACGGGTCATGTCGGTATCGATGAAACCCGGGGCCACCGAGTTGACAGTGATACCGCGCGAACCCACTTCACGCGCCAGAGCACGGCTGAAGCCTTCCAGACCGGCTTTGGCTGCAGCGTAGTTGACCTGACCGGCATTACCCATGGCCCCAACGACGGAGCCGATGTTGATGATGCGCCCGAAACGCGCTTTGGTCATGCCACGCAGTACGGCCTTGGACAGACGGTAGAGACTGTTCAGGTTGGTGTTGATGACATCATGCCACTCGTCGTCCTTCATGCGCAGCATCAGGTTATCGCGGGTGATGCCGGCGTTGTTGACCAGGATCAGTGGCTGACCAAGATGTTGCTGAATGTGTTCGAGGGTAGTGGCAACCGATTCGTCGTTGCTCACGTCGAGCACCAGGCCGGCGCCTTCGACGCCATTGGCCTTGAGGGTTTCAGCGATGCGCTCGGCACCCGAGGCGCTGGTGGCAGTGCCGATGACGATGGCGCCCTGACGACCCAGTTCCAGGGCGATTGCCTGACCGATGCCACGGCTGGCGCCGGTGACCAGCGCGACCTTACCTTGCAGACTCATGTTCGTTCTCCTTTCTCAAGCCAACGCAGCACGAGCAGCAGCGAAAGCATCGGGGGTATCCAGATTGTAAGTGTTGATGCCTTTGACGCAGCGCTTGTTCAGGCCGCCCAGCACCTTGCCAGGGCCGCACTCGACCAGCTCGGTCACGCCCTGCTCGGACAGGCGCACCATGGACTCGACCCAGCGTACCGGGCTGTATAGCTGCGCCAGCAGGTCGGCTTTCAGCGCAGCCAAGTCGGATACCACGGCCGCAGTGACGTTCTGCACCAGCGGGATCTGCGGCGCCTGCCAGTTCAGCGCCTCGACCGACTCGGCGAAACGCTCGGCGGCCGGCTTCATCAGCGCGCAATGCGACGGCACGCTGACCGGCAGTGCCATAGCGCGCTTGGCGCCACGGGCTTTGCACGCCTCGATGGCGCGCTCGACGGCAGCGGCGCTACCGGCGATCACCACCTGGCCAGGTGCGTTGAAGTTCACCGCGCTGACCACATCGCCCTGCGCCGCTTCGGCGCAGGCGGCCAGTACATCGGCATCTTCCAGACCGAGGATGGCGGCCATGCCACCCTGCCCGGCCGGCACAGCCTGCTGCATCAGTTGACCACGACGCTCCACCAGCTTCACGGCATCGGCGAAGGCGATGCTGCCTGCGACGACCAGCGCGGAGTATTCACCCAGGCTGTGGCCGGCAACGAACGCCGGTTTGGCGCCGCCCTCGGCCTGCCACAGACGCCACAGGGCGATGGAAGCGGTGAGAATGGCCGGCTGGGTCTTGTCGGTCTGGTTCAGCTGCTCTTCAGGTCCTTGCTGGGTCAGCGCCCAGAGGTCGTAGCCGAGCGCCTCAGAGGCTTCACCGAAGGTATCGAGCACCAGCTTCTGCTGGGCGCCGTGATCGGCGAGCATGGCCAGGGCTTGCGAACCTTGACCGGGGAAAACGAATGCGAGGGATGCAGACATGAATAAGTCCCTTGAGTCGAAAAACCAACGCCAGGCGAGCCTGGCGCAGCAAACTGACAGTTGGATGACAGGCTACGTGCCGCGGTCACATTCCGCCGCAGGCCACGCCCTGAAAACGTGACGAGTCTACAACAACAAGTCCTCGAGGCGACCATGCAGTCGCTGCGGCAAATTCTCCTGCACCTCGCGCAGCGCGCAACGGATGGCGCTCTGAAAGCTTTCCTGGCCTGCCGCACCATGGCTCTTGACCACGATGCCCTGCAGACCGAGAAAGCTCGCACCATTGTGTCGCGCTGGCGCCAGATCAGCCTTCAGGCGGCGCAGCAACGGCATCGCCAGGGCACCGATTGCCTGGGCGAACAGCCCCTCGCTGAACAGCGTCTCGACCCGCCCGGTAATCATCTTGGCCAGGCCTTCGCTGGATTTGAGCAGGATATTGCCAACGAAACCGTCGCACACCACCACATCGGCTTCGCCGCGATACATGCCGTCGCCCTCTATGTAGCCGATGAAGTTCAGCCCATGCGCCTGCTGCAGCATATTGGCCGCCAGCTTGACCTGCTGATTACCCTTGATGTCTTCGGTACCAACATTCAGCAGAGCAACCCGCGGCCGAGGCACGCCCAGCGTCTCGGCCGCCACGGCACCCATGATCGCGAACTGATAGAGGTGCTCGGCGCTGCAATCGACGTTGGCGCCCAGATCCAGCAGGTAGCAGTGACCGCGCTCGGTGGGAATCGGGCTGACCATCGCCGGCCGGTCGATACCCGGCAGCGTCTTCAGCACATAACGCGACAGCGCCATCAGCGCCCCGGTATTGCCCGCGCTGACGCAGGCATGCGCCTGGCGCTGACGCACCAGCTCCAGCGCCACGCGCATCGAGGCATCCGGTTTGCCACGCAGTGCCTGAGCCGGACGTTCGTCCATGGCGATCACTTCACTGGCGTGATGAACCTGCAGGCGCGAGCGATCGACGCCGGACTGGCGAGCGAGCTGTTCTTCGATGAGGGGAGCTTGACCGACGAGGGTCAGGTGCAGCGAGGGGAATTCGGCCAACGCAGAAATGCAGGCCGGAACAATGCAGTGGGGACCGAAGTCCCCACCCATTGCATCAATCGCGATGATCGAGGCGGACAAGGATTACTCGTCAGCGCCCTTGTCGATCACTTTGCGACCGCGGTACACGCCTTCCGGAGAAACGTGGTGGCGCAGGTGAACTTCACCGGTGCTCTTCTCTACGGACAGAGTGCTGGCCTCGAGGGCGTCGTGCGAACGACGCATGTCGCGGGCGGAACGGGATTTTTTGTTCTGCTGAACAGCCATAATTCATTAACTCCTAAACGTTTGGGTCACGCTTTAACTGCGCCAATACACTGAACGGGTTGGACCGCGATACCTCGTCCTCGCCCGGCTCGGGCTCATCGAGACCGTCCGGCTGCTGGCAATCACCTGGGACGTGAGCAGGAACGATCGGCAGGGCGAGAAGCAATTCTTCCTCGACCAGACCGAGCAGCTCCAGCGGCTCTTCACCCACTTCCAGCACGTCGTAGCCCTTCGGCAAGGACTGAGTGTTCGCTCCAACCCGAACCACGGCGTATTCACATTCGCTGCGGATGGGTAGCGCGACCAGCTCCAGACAACGCTGGCAGACCATTTTGACCTCAACCTCGAGCTCACTGCGGATAACCACAGTTTTCTGCTCGTCACGGGCGAAATGAAACTTCGCCTGCACCACGCCAGCCGTATCGGCAAGCGGGTCGCAGAGACGCGGCAGGCTGGCCAGTTCGAGCTGCCCTTCTAGGGTAGCTTCGCGGTCGGCGAGCTTGCGCGGATCAACGTGAGGTGGAATCGGCCCATTCAACATAGGCGCAGCATTCTAGGGATGCACCCTGCCGCTGTCAAAGGAAATTCGGCCTGTTTTCGAGCAGTGGCGATCGGTAGAATTTCCCACCTGCCTAATAAGGAAGAGAACATGCCTGAACTGCTGCTCGCCTCCAGCTCGCCCTATCGCCGCGAGCTGCTTGAACGCCTGCAACTGCCCTTCACCTGGCAGTCGCCGAGCATCGACGAAAGCCGCCAGGATAGCGAAGCAGCCATCGACCTGGTCAAACGCCTGGCCGAAGAAAAAGCCCGCGCCCTCGCCACCAGCCACCCCGACCATCTGATCATCGGTTCGGATCAGGTCGCCGTACTCAGTGACGGGCAGATACTTGGCAAACCCCACGACCTGCCAAGGGCCCAGCAACAATTACGCGCCGCCAGCGGCAGTAGCGTGACCTTCCTGACCGGCCTGGCGCTGCTCAACACCAGCAGCGGCAGCTGCCAGGTCGACTGCATACCCTTCACCGTGCACTTTCGCCCACTGAGCAACGAACGCATCCTGCGCTACCTACAGCGCGAAAAGCCGTTCGATTGCGCCGGCAGCTTCAAGTCCGAAGGCCTGGGCATCAGCCTGTTTCGCAGCACCGAAGGCGAAGATGCCACCAGCCTGATCGGCCTACCACTGATTCGCTTGGTGGACATGCTACTGAACGAAGGCGTAGAAATTCCTTGAGCCACCCACAATGAAGAAGGCCCGCTGAGCGGGCCTTCTTTATATACATCAGCGCAGCGTCGGCCCCTGAAAGCCCATCCACAGCGCAATGCGATCGGCGACACTGGTCCCCAGGCGCTTGGCGAAGCGGTCGAACGGCGTATCACGCTGCGTGAAGTCGACCATCTCTTTCTGGCCAATCACCTCACGCGCCACATAGCTGGCACTGCCCAGCGCATCGACCAACCCCAACTGCAGCGCCTGCTCACCGGACCAGACCAACCCCGAGAACAACTCGGGATGCTCGTCCGCCTTGAGGCGGTCACCACGCCCCTTCTTCACGCTGTCGATGAACTGACGATGAGTGGTGTCCAGCACGGTTTTCCAGAAGAGGGTTTCCTCTTCCTTCTGCGGCTGGAACGGATCGAGGAATGCCTTGTGCTCACCCGAGGTGTAGACGCGGCGCTCGACACCGAGCTTCTGCATGGTTTCGACGAAGCCGAAACTGGCCGCCGTGACACCGATGGAACCGACCAGGCTGGCCTTGTCGGCATAGATCTCATCGGCCGCGCTGGCGATGTAATAGGCGCCGGACGCACCCAGATCACTGATCACGGCGTAGACCTTGGTCTGCGGATATTCACCGCGCAGACGACGGATCTCGTCATAGATGTAGCCAGACTGCACCGGGCTGCCACCTGGACTATTGATGCGCAGGATCACACCCTTGGTATTCGTATCCTCAAAGGCGGCACGCAGACTGCCAACGACCTTGTCGGCACTGGCTTCCTCGCGGTCTGCGATCATGCCGCGAATTTCGATCAACGCCGTATGCTCGGTGGCAGTCGACGCCGACTTCAGGTCGAGCGCCGGCAACACCAGGGCCAGCGCACCGAACAGGTAGATAAAGGTCAGCAGCTTGAAAAAAATACCCCAGCGGCGCGAACGACGCTGCTCCTGAACGCTGGACAGCAGCGCCTTTTCCAGCAGTTTCCAGCTCTTGGCATCCTCGCCCGACGAAGACGATGACTTCCACTCATCCGACATGCTCACTCACCTCTGCAGGACGCCGCGCACGACCAACTTCCAGCCACGCACGCAGCTCATTGAATTCATTGATCGCCAAACGCGGCGAACACTCGCGCAGCACCGATAGCGGCTGCGCACCAAAACCGACAGCCACTGCATCCATCCCGGCATTGCGCGCCATCAGCAGATCGAAGGTCGAATCCCCCACCATCAGCGCACGCTCAGGCTGGACCCGGCAATGCGCAAGAATCTCGTGCAGCATCAGCGGATCAGGCTTGCTCGCCGTCTCGTCAGCGCAACGGGTGATGTCGAAGTAATCCAGCCAACCTTTGTCAGCCAACACCCGATGCAACCCCTTGCGCCCCTTGCCGGTCGCCACCGCAAGACGATAGCCCCGCTCACGAAAGACTTCGAGCGACTCGCGCACGCCCTCAAACAACGGTGACGGCTCGATTTCCAACGCCAGATACTGCTCGCTGTAGGCGCGCCGGATGGTTTCGATTCGCAGCGCCTCATCGAGTTCCGGATAGAGCGTGCGAATCGCCACGCCCAACTCCAAGCCGATGATGCCGCGCACCGCGACATCGCTGCAGCGCGGCACGCCCGCCACATCGGCAGCACGGTGCATGGCCTCGACGATGCGACCGATGGAGTCGACCAGCGTGCCATCCCAATCGAAGATCAGCAGCTGATAGTCAGGCACTCAAACGCTCCAGAGTCCTGGTCCACACCTCATCCACCGGCGCCTCGAGCTTCAGCACCCCACCATCGGGCAGCGGCACATGCAACTCGTAGGCATGCAGGAACAGACGCTTGCCACCCAGTTCGCGCATCTCGCGGGAAAAGTCGTCGTCACCGTATTTACTGTCGCCGGCGATACCATGACCTGCATATTGGGCGTGCACACGAATCTGGTGGGTACGACCAGTGATCGGCCTGGCCTCGACCAGCGTGGCGAACTCACCGAAACGGCGCAGTACACGAAATACCGTGAGCGCCTCCTTACCCTCGGGATTCACCTCGACCATACGCTCGCCGGAACGCAGGTTGCTTTTCAGCAGCGGCGCGGCGACCTGCTTCTTGGCAGTCGCCCAATGGCCGCGCACCAACGCCATATAGCGCTTATCCACACCATCGCCGCGCAGCGCTTCGTGCAGGTGGCGCAGCATGCTGCGCTTCTTGGCGATCATCAGCAGGCCGGACGTATCGCGATCAAGGCGGTGCACCAGCTCCAGATCTTTGGCATCGGGACGTAACTGGCGAAACGCTTCGATCACACCGTAATTCAAGCCGCTGCCACCATGTACGGCGATGCCCGCCGGCTTGTTCAGAACGATCAGCGCCTTGTCCTCGTAAACGATGGCGGCTTCGAGGCGCTGCAGCAGCCCCTGCGCCAGCGGCTCGGGCTCATCGCGCTCGGCCAGACGCAGCGGCGGCACGCGCACGATATCACCAGCCTGGAGCTTGTACTCGGGTTTGATCCGACCCTTGTTAACCCGCACCTCACCCTTGCGCAAAATGCGGTAAATCAGGGTCTTGGGCACACCCTTGAGCTGTGTCCTGAGGAAGTTGTCGATGCGTTGGCCGGCGAGTTCCGGTGCAACCTCGATCAGCTGAACGCCGGAGGTTGGAGAGGCAGGAGTAGTCATCGCGCAATCATAACAATTTTTTATGGAATTGAAGCACTTAATCATTGCTGCTATAGTCGCGAACGCCGCCAAAAGCGGCCTGGCTTGCGGATGAATGCCAAATTTGCCATCCCTAGCCCGCGCAAACGTATTTGGACGTGAGGCCGTCCGACGGATTCTTCAGGTTAGAAAGCCGCAACAGGCCACGAAGACTTCGGAAATAAAGCCTTGAGTATGATGCGCGATTCGCCCGTCGGGCGGTCGCGGTAACTGATAACCGCTGCGGAATCCGCGCGCGGCACCCGATTTTCAGCGATACGTGTAGGGTGGAGATGTACAACTGTCGGACTGCGTAGCATATCGCTTGATCAAAGACGCCTTATCTCGTCCGCTACCGCCAGTTGATTCCTCTTCCTGACTGAGTGCTTTCTGTCACCACAGCAAGCAGGAGACGTCCGTCGCGACCGCAGCCTGATATGGCTGACCGTCGCTAGACAGTGGAACGATTTACGACCGTTTCTGACGCGCCTGACACCGACCCTGAGAGTCGTGTGTGCCTAACGTGGCTTCCGCTAGCCCGGAACCCATTGGTACCACATGAAAAGAATGCTAATTAACGCAACTCAGCCCGAAGAGTTGCGTGTCGCCTTGGTAGATGGCCAAAAACTCTACGACCTGGACATCGAGTCCGGCGCCCGCGAACAGAAAAAGGCCAATATCTACAAAGGCCGCATCACCCGCGTTGAACCCAGCCTTGAAGCCGCTTTCGTCGATTTCGGCTCCGAACGCCACGGCTTCCTCCCCCTCAAAGAAATCTCCCGCGAATATTTCTCCAAAGCCCCTGAAGGTCGCGTCAACATCAAGGACGTGCTCAAGGAAGGCCAGGAAGTCATCGTCCAGGTCGAGAAAGAAGAACGCGGCAACAAGGGCGCAGCCCTGACCACTTTCATCAGCCTGGCCGGTCGTTACCTGGTACTGATGCCGAACAATCCGCGTGCTGGCGGCATCTCCCGCCGCATCGAAGGCGAAGAGCGCAACGAACTGCGCGAAGCGCTGAACGGTCTCAACGCGCCGGCCGACATGGGCCTGATCGTGCGCACCGCCGGCCTGGGCCGCTCCAGCGAAGAAATGCAGTGGGACCTCGATTACCTGCTGCAACTGTGGAGCGCCATCAAGGAAGCCTCCACCAGCCGCCCTGCCCCGTTCCTGATCTATCAGGAATCCAACGTCATCATCCGCGCCATCCGTGACTACCTGCGCCAAGACATCGGCGAAGTCCTGGTCGACAGCGTCGAAGCCCAGGAAGAAGCCCTGTCCTTCATCCAGCAGGTGATGCCGCAGTACGCCAGCAAAATCAAGCTGTACGAAGACAGCGTGCCGCTGTTCAACCGCTTCCAGATCGAAAGCCAGATCGAAACCGCCTTCCAGCGTGAAGTGAAGCTGCCGTCCGGCGGTTCCATCGTCATCGACCCGACCGAAGCCCTGGTTTCCATCGACATCAACTCGGCGCGCGCCACCAAAGGCAGCGACATCGAGGAAACCGCCCTGCAAACCAACCTGGAAGCGGCCGAAGAAATCGCCCGCCAGCTGCGTCTGCGCGACATCGGCGGTCTGATCGTCATCGACTTCATCGACATGACCCCGGCCAAGAACCAGCGCGCCGTCGAAGAGAAGGTGCGTGAAGCCCTGGAAGCCGACCGCGCCCGCGTTCAAGTCGGCCGCATCTCGCGCTTCGGTCTGCTGGAAATGTCCCGTCAGCGTCTGCGTCCGTCCCTGGGTGAAACCAGCGGCATCGTCTGCCCCCGTTGCAACGGCCAAGGCATCATCCGTGACGTCGAATCCCTGTCGCTGGCCATCCTGCGCCTGATCGAAGAAGAAGCGCTGAAGGATCGCACCGCAGAAGTTCGCGCCCAGGTACCAATCCCGGTCGCCGCCTTCCTGCTCAACGAGAAGCGCAACTCGATCACCAAGATCGAACTGCGCACCCGTGCACGCATCGTGATTCTGCCGAACGATCACCTGGAAACGCCGCATTTCGAAGTGCAACGTCTGCGCGACGACAGCCCGGAAGCACTGAGTGGCCAAACCAGCTACGAAATCGCCGCCACTTCGGAAACCGAAGAAGCGGTAGCTCATCCAGCAGCCGCCACCCGCACCCTGGTTCGCCAGGAAGCCGCGATCAAGGCCGCACCGCGTAGCAGCGCTCCGGTAACTGCCGAGCCGCAAGCCGAACCGCTGGCACCGGCCAAGGCGCCTGAGCCGAGCCTGTTCAAAGGCCTGGTCAAGTCGCTGGTCAGCCTGTTCGCCGGTAAGGAAGAAGAAGCCAAGCCAGCAGTCGTCGAGAAGAAGAGCAGCGAGCGTCCGCCGCGCGAAGAGCGCCGCAATGGTCGTCAGCAGAGCCGCAATCGTGGCGGTCGTCGCGACGAAGAGCGCAAGCCGCGCGAAGAACGTGCCCCGCGTGAAGAGCGTCAGGCTCGCGAGCCACGTGAAGAGCGCCAGCCTCGCGAAGAGCGTGCACCGCGTGAAGAACGCGCCCCACGCGAGCCGCGTGAAGGCCAGGAAAACCGTCGTGAGCGCAAGCCGCGCGAAGAGCGTGCACCGCGTGAAGAGCGCGTACGCGAACTGCGCGAGCCGATCGATGCCGCTGGCAGCGAGCAACGTGAAGAACGCGCCGAGCGCCAGCCACGCGGCGAACGCCAGGAGCGTCAGCGCCCGCCGCGTGAAGAGCGTCAGCCGCGCGCCGAGCAGGCCGAGGCCGTGCAGGACGAAGCGCTGCTGAACGAAGAGCAACTGCAGGACGATGAGCAGGACAACAACGATGGCGACCGTCCGCGCCGCCGCTCCCGCGGTCAGCGTCGTCGCAGCAACCGTCGCGAGCGTCAGCGTGATGCTGATGGCAACCTGATCGAAAGCGCCGAAAACAGCGAAGCCGCAGGTAACGAAGCTCAAGCCGCCGCCACTGCTGCCGTAGCCACTGCTGCCGCCGTGGTTGCAGAAAGCGTCGACAGCAGCGAAACCGTTGCCAGCGAAGCTACAGTCAGCGAAGCCCCGGCCGCCGAAGCACCTGCAGTTCAGACTGAAGAAGCACCTGCCGCTCAACCGGTCGAGGCGCAAGCCGAGGCTACCGTGAGTGAAGTGGTCGAAGCCGCTCCGGTCGTGGAAGCCGCGGTCGAGGCAGAGCCTGTCACTGCCATCGAAGCGCCTGCTTCCGCTGAAGTACAGATCGCTGAGCCAGCCGTACAAGCAGAGCCAGCCGCAGAAGTCGCTCAGGAGGCCGTTGCGGCTCCAGTCGAGGAAGCCGCTCCAGCTCCAGCACCGATTCCAGCCAATGCCACCGGCCGCGCCCCGAACGACCCGCGTGAAGTGCGTCGTCGTCAGCGTGAAGCCGAGCGCCTGGCGCGCGAAGCTGCACAGGCCGCCGCTGCCGCACCTGCTGTAGAAGCTACCCCAGCAGTCGAAGCTGCTCCGGCCGCTGAAGCAAGCACCCCGGCAGAAGCCGAAGCCACTGTAGTCGAAGCCGCTCCTGCGCTCGAGCCAGTCGCCGAAGCCGAAGCCGAAGCCACTCCTATCGTCAGCGAGCAAAACGTGAGCGAAGCGGTAGAGCAAGCGCAGCAGGAAGAAGAAACGCAAGCCGATAAGGATGAGGTCAAGCCTCAGGCTTGATCCTTCAGCGGTCACTAAAAAGGGGATGCCAAGGCATCCCCTTTTTCATGTCCATCACTGGTAGCCCGGATGCAATCCGGGAGCGGCAGTCGCCGGATCACGCCCCGCCACAGATCAGAGCACGTTCGGTTCGATTTCCAGTTCCACACCAAAACGCGCGCGGATATCGGCCTGGATACGCTGCGCCAGCTGCAGCAGCTGCGCCCCCGTCGCCTGGCCGTAGTTGACCAGTACCAGCGCCTGCAAACGATGCACACCGGCATCGCCCTCACGAAAGCCCTTCCACCCTGCCCGCTCGATCAGCCAGCCGGCTGCCAGCTTGGCCAGCCCATCGCCCGCAGGATAGCTGACCAGATCGGCATACTCGGCGCGGATGCGCTCGGCCAGCTCGAACGGCACCACCGGATTCTTGAAGAAACTGCCGGCATTACCCAACTCGACAGGATTCGGCAGTTTTTCGCTACGAATGGCGCAGATCGCCTGGCTGACATCGGTCGCGGTCGGCACTTCGATACCCATTTCCACGAGACGCTGACGCACCGGGCCATAGTCCAGGCGCAACGAAGCCAGGCGGCTCAGCCGAAAACGCACACGCAAGATGAGCCAGCGCCCGACGTCACGCTTGAACAAGCTGTCGCGATAGGCGAACGCACACTCTTCCGTAGTGAAGTCGCGCAGCTCGCCGGTCTGCCGATCCAGCGCAGTCAGGCCAGCGAACAGATCCTTGATCTCCACACCGTATGCACCGATGTTCTGCATCGGTGCGGCGCCGACGGTGCCGGGAATCAGGCTGAGGTTTTCCAGGCCGTTCAGGCCCTGCGCCAGACTCCACTGCACAAAGGGATGCCAGGGCTCGCCGGCTTCGGCCTGCACCAGCACCTGCTCGCCATCCTCGCTGAGGATACGAATGCCACGACTGGCCATGCGCAGCACCAGCGCCTCGACATCGCGGGTCAGCAGCAGGTTGCTGCCACCGCCGATCACCAGCAGCGGTACATTACGCTGCGCCGCCAGGCTCAGCGCCTCGCGTGCATCCTCATCGTCATGCGCCTCGGCGAACAGCCATGCACGCACATCCACGCCAAAGCTGTTGAAGGCCTTGAGCGAAACGTCACTCTGCAGATTCAGGCTCACAGGCGCCCCTTGATTTCTACCAGCAACGCATCGCTGGCCTGTTCGATCAGATCCAGCACCTGCTCGAAGCCGTCCTCACCGCCGTAGTAAGGATCAGGCACTTCGTCCAGCGTCAGCTCATAGCGGCGCAGATAGAGGTCGAGATCGGCGCGGGCATCCGCTGGGCGCAGTGCCTTGAGGTTGCGCAGATTGCTCTGATCCATGGCCAGGATCAGGTCGAAGCGCTGGAAGTCAGCAGCCTCGACCTGACGCGCGCGCTGCGCCGACAGGTCATAGCCTCGGCGCAAAGCCGCTTGGCGCGTACGGCTATCCGGCGCCTTGCCGACGTGCCAGTCGCCGGTACCGGCTGAGTCCACCTGCACCTGATTTTCCAGGCCGGCTGCGCGCAGCTTGTGGCGAAACACGCCTTCGGCCGTGGGTGAGCGGCAGATGTTGCCCAGACAGACGAACAAAACCTTCATCAGGCCCCCAGCAGGTGGCGCACCCGCTCCAGGTCTTCGGCAGTGTCCACGCCGGCAGCCGGTGCTTCGAGGGCATCGGCGACATGGATGCGTACGCCGTTGTACAGCGCGCGCAATTGCTCCAGGCACTCGGTGTCTTCCAGCCAGCACGGGCCCCAGGCGACGAAGTCATGCAGGAAGCCGGCGCGGTAGGCATAGATGCCAATGTGACGACGGTATGGCACGCCTTGCGGCAGTACATCGCGGCTCTTGGCGAAGGCGTCGCGCGCCCAGGCCAGCGGCGCACGGCTGAAGGTCAGGGCCAGGCCATTCTTGTCGGCGACCACCTTGACCACATTGGGGTTGAACAGCGCAGCAACGTCCTCGATGGGCTCGGCCAGCGTGGCGATACCGGCCTGCGGGTTGGCCGCCAGGTTAGCCGCCACCTGATCAATGATCACCGGCGGGATCAGCGGCTCATCACCCTGCACGTTGACCACGATGGCATCGGCCGATAAACCAAGCTGGGTGGCAACTTCGGCCAGGCGGTCGGTGCCAGAGTTGTGATCCTCGCGGGTCAGCAGCACCTCGGCGCCGAAGGCCTGGCAGACCTCGACGATACGCGCATCGTCGGTGGCGATGACCACGCGCTGGGCCGAGCTCTTCTTCGCCTGCTCCCAGACGTGCTGCACCATGGGCTTGCCGGCGATGTCCTGCAGCGGCTTGCCGGGCAGGCGAGTAGAGGCGTAACGGGCGGGAATGATGACAGTGAAGGCTGCGCTCATTTACTTGTCCAGACGCTCATCGGTATTCAGGGTTCGGGCTTCGCTTTCCAACATCACCGGAATGCCATCGCGAATCGGATAGGCCACGCCAGCGCCCTTGCTGATCAGCTCGGTCTTGTCTTCGGAAAGCTGCAGCGGACCTTTGCAGATCGGGCAGGCGAGAATGTCGAGCAGTTTAAGGTCCATGGCGCAGTCCTTGATGGGGTCATCAAGACCCCGGTATGAGGCGGGCCAGCTCGTTATCCAGCCAGTCGATGAAAGCCGGCGTAGGCACGGCGTCGACGGCCAGGTACCACCAGTCGGCGGCGGCGAAGGCCCGGCATTTCACCGCATCCTTCTCCGTCATCAACAGTGGCAGCGGCGGCTCGAAACTGAGCTGCGCGGCATCGTACTGGGCATGGTCGGCGAAGGGGTGCGGAACCGGGCGCCAGTTTAGCGCTTCGAGGGTGTCGAAGAAACGTTGCGGGTTGCCGATACCGGCCACGGCATGCAACGCCTGGCCGGGCGGCAGGTGATCGAGAGCAACGCGCTCGCCGCTGGCCAGGTTGACCAGCGCAGTTGGCTGCAGGCGAAAGGCGAAGCCATCGGCACGATCGGCTTCGGCGCCGTTGAACAGCACGGCGTCCACCTCATCCAGGCGCTCGGCCGGCTCGCGCAGCGGCCCGGCAGGCAGGCAGCGGCGATTACCCAGGCCACGTGCGGCATCGATCAGCACCAGCTCCAGATCACGCGCCAGGCGATAGTGCTGCAGGCCGTCGTCGCAGAGGATCAGATCCAGGGGTTCTTCGGCCAACAGCGCGCGCACCGCGCGGCCACGATCCGGGTCGATCATCAGCGCTACACCGGTGCGCTGGACGATCAACAGTGGCTCGTCACCCACCTGCGCTGCCGGTTGCTCGGCACGCACGCGCCACGGCAGGCTCGGCGGCGTGGCGCCATAGCCACGGCTGACCACGCCAACCCTGAGGCCACGAGCCCGGCAATGTTCGATGAGAAAGAGGATCAGCGGCGTCTTGCCGGTACCACCGACGGTGATGTTGCCCACCACCAGCACCGGCACCGGCGCGCGATAGATTTCGCCCTCGCCAGCCAAGAAACGTGCACGCTTGCCCTGCACCACGCGGCGATACAGCCACTCCAGTGGGCGCAGCAGCGCCAGCGCCGGATGGCCGCGATACCAGGCCTCGAGCAGGCGATCAGCGGCGCTCACTCAGGGGGCTTCCTGTGCTTCCACCGTGGTGATGCGCAGGTGCGAGAAACCCAGCTTGCCGGCGGCGTCCATGGCGGTTATCACCGACTGGTGCGGGGTCTTGCCATCGGCGCTGATGATCAGCGGCAGGCTGTTGTCACCATCGGATTCCTTCTGCAGCGCCGCCATCAGATTGCTCAGGTTGCTTTCCAGCAGCGCCTTGCCGTTAACCGAATAAGCGCCGTCGACGCCAATCAGCACCTCGACCTGCTTGAGTTCGGTCTGCTCTGGCGGCGTACCACTGGCCGCCTCGGGCAGGTCGACCTTGAGCTGGGTTTCACGGGTGAAGGTGGTGGTGACCACGAAGAACAGCAGCAGGATGAACACCACGTCGATCAACGAGGCCAGGTTGATCTCGACGTTCTCCCGCGGTTTGCGCCGGAATTTCACGCCTTGCCCTCGCCCAGGTCGACGTCGCGATCACCCTGCACCATTTCCACCAGCTTGATCGCTTCCTGCTCCATGCCGACCACCAGCTCATCGACACGGCGCTGCAGGTAACGATGGAAGAACAGCGCCGGGATCGCCACCATCAAGCCGGCAGCGGTGGTGATCAGCGCCTTGGAGATGCCGCCAGCAAGCATTGGCGCATTGGCCATGCCTGAGCCCATGAAGGAGCTGAAGATCTCGATCATGCCCAGCACGGTGCCGAGCAGGCCAAGTAGCGGCGCGATGCCGGCAATGGTACCGAGGGCATTGAGGTAACGTTCCAGATCATGGATGACGCGGGCGGCAGCTTCCTCGATGCACTCCTTCATGATCTCGCGACCATGCTTGGAGTTGGCCAGGCCCGCGGCGAGGATCTGCCCCAGAGGCGAGTGCTCACGCAGCTCCTTGAGCTTCTGGTTGTTGAGCTTCTTGTCCTTGATCCAGCGCCACACCTGGGCCAACAGATTGGCCGGCGTAACGCGGGCGGGCCGCAGGGTCCACAGGCGCTCGGCAACGATGCCGGCGGCAGCGATGGAACAGAGAATGATCGGCAGCATCATCCAGCCGCCAGCTTTGACCAGTTCCCACACGGTAGAGAATCCCCCTCGAAAAAGTGGCGCCACTCTAGCATAGGGTGCAACGCCCGCCGACCGCCGCCGTTCTCATTTTTCCCGCCAGAAACGTGGCTCGCTTCGCAACCCACGCGGCGCGGCCTGCTCGCCCAGACGCAAATGCAGGGCACCACGCAAGGCGGTGTCATGCATTTCGACGCCTGCAGCCTGGTAGCGTGCAAGGACCTGCGGGTGAGGATGACCGAAGGCATTGTGACGGCTGCGCGTGATCAGCGCATGCTGCGCCGCGACCGCATTGATGAAGGCCTGACTGGATGAGGTTCGACTGCCGTGATGAGGTGCCAACAGCCACCGCGACGCCAGGGGAAAGTCAGCCTGTATCAGCGCACGCTCCGCCTGAACATCGATATCGCCGGTCAACAACAGGCGTTCGCCCGCCGCTTCGATCTGCAATACGCAAGAACGCTGATTGCCTGACCTGGCCTGATCCCACTGCCACAGCCTGAACGTCACACCATTCCACTGCCAGCTCTGCCCCGACTCGCAGACTTCGGCGCCAAGCGTCGCATCCAGACGCAGCGGCTCGCCGCTGATGACCCTGGCGACCGGCATTCCAGCCTTGATCGCGACAGCGCCACCAGCATGGTCATTGTCGGCATGGCTGAGCAGCAGCAGATCGAGGCGCCTGAGATTCATTGCGCGCAAGGAAGGCAGAACGACGCGTTCGCCCGTGTCGAAATCGCCGAAGCGCGGCCCCGCGTCGTACAACAAACTGTGTTCACGGGTGCGCACCAGCACGGCCAACCCCTGCCCTACGTCGAGCACCCAGACATCGGCACGGTCATCATCGAGTTGCTGCGCAGGCAAGAACAGTGCGGGCAATAGCAGCGCGATGCCAGGCAGACGCAGCGGTACTCCGGCCGGCAACAGCAGTAGCAACGCGCCAGTCAACGCCAATAGCCAGGCCCAGAGTGGCAGGTTGCTGGGGAGCCAGGCGGGCAGCCAATCGGCGATGACACCCAGCAGTTCGAAAAGCACATACAGCGCCCCACCGGCCAGCCACAAAAGCCCCTCGCCAACCAGCGGCACGGGCAACAGCAGCGTCCCCATCAGTGCCAATGGCACGACCACCAACCCTACCCAGGGCACGGCAACCAGATTGGCCAGCGGCCCACTGCTGCTGACCGGCAGCCCAAGGACCAGCATCATCGGCAGCAGGCCGATGGCCATGGTCCACTGCGCACGTGTCAGCCCACGCCACCAACCCCAGACACCGAGCCGGCCACCGAACACCAGGGCGAGAATCGCCACCGCCGAGAATGACAGCCAGAAACCCGGCTGCAAGGATGCCAGCGGCTCCAGCAGCAGAACCACGAGCAATGCCAGCAACAGCGGCCACCAGGCACCCAGATGCCGAAAGCGCATGCGCCAGAGCAGCACCAGCGCAACCATCACGCAGGCCCTGCGCACCGGCACTTCGAAACCGGCCAGCAGTCCATAGACCAGCGCCCCGCCCAAAGCCAATGCACAGGCGCAGGGCAGCCAGGGCAAGCGCGCAGGCCAGGCGCCGACTCTTGCCAGCACTGCCACCAACCCATAGAGAAAGCCGGCCAGCAGCGCGATGTGCTGCCCGGAAATGACCATCAGGTGCACCGTGCCGGTGTGCTGCAGCAAACGCCAGTCGCCCGTGCTCAGGCCCGATCCATCCCCCAGAACCAGAGCGGCGATGGCACCCTCTCTGTGAAAGGCGGGCACAGCCAGCAAATGCTGACGCAGGCTATCGCGCCAGCTGCCCAGGCCAGTCGCTGGCGATAGACGCTCACCCGACTTGATCGTGCCCGTAGCACCAATACGTTGGGCCAGCAGCCAGGCTTCATAATCGAAGGATTGAGGGTTTACCAACCCGTGCGGGCGCTTCAGGTTGACTGCTACACGCCAGCGCTCGCCACCCTGCACCAAGGGGCCGCCATACCAGGCCAGGCGCATCCTTGTCGGCAGCTCAGCACGCCGGGAGTACGCCTCCTCGAACTGGAAGCGCACCACGCCATCGGATACCTCAGGAAGCCCGACCACTCGCCCCTCCAGCCACAACGTGCGGCCATCGAGTTGCGGATCGAGGCGATCATCCAGTGCCGATTGCGCCGAACTGCAGGCCCAGGCCAGCCCCAGCAGAAAGAAGCCCAGCGGAAAGAGCCGTGAGAACAGCAATACGAAGCCGCCACAGGCTGCAATCAGCAGCAGCCAAGCCGGCGGCAAACTCGGTAGAAAGCGCAAGGTGAGCAGCCCCAAGGCTAGCGCCAACATCCCTGTTCGCATGATTCCTCCCTGCTGCTTCGCGCTGCGATGAGCGCATCCGACGCTCACCTCCGGTCACAATATGAAAACGCTGGCGATGGTGATTCCGTGCATAATATCCGCGCTTTTGCCTGCCCAGAGACTCTTCATGCCGCGTCGTTTATTCAAGCGCTACATGCCCAACCCTGACAGCATCAAGGGTAACAAGTCCCTGCGCTTTCTCGGCAAACTGATTCACGACCCCAATCTCTGGCATCTCAACCGCCACTCAGTAGCCCGTGGCATGGCCATCGGCCTGTTCTGGGCGATGATTCCGATGCCGATGCAGATGTTGGCAGCCGCCGCAGTAGCCATCCCGTTACGCGCCAATCTGCCGATTTCCATCGGCCTGGTCTGGCTGACCAACCCTATCACCATGCCGCCGGTTTTCTACTGCACCTACAAACTGGGCGCGTGGATCATGCAAACACCTCCGGTACGCATGCCGCAAACCCTGAGTTTGGAATGGATCACCGCCGAAGTCGCGGTACTGTGGAAGCCGCTGTACCTGGGATCCTTCGTCGCGGGATTGATTCTTGCAGTACTGGGCTATGCGCTGACCACGCTCTACTGGCGCTGGTGGGTCCAGCGCAGTTGGCGCAAACGCCAGGAAAAGCGCCGACTGGAACGCCACTGAAAAGAAAAAGCCGTCGAATTCGACGGCTTTTCGTTCTTACTCGTAACGTAGCGCTTCGGCCGGTTGTACCTGCGCCGCCCGCCATGAGGGGTAGAGCGTGGCGAGGAAGCTGAGGATCAACGCTGCCGAACAGATCAGCGCCACGTCCAGCCACTGCAAGTCCGATGGCAGGCTGCTGATGAAGTACACGTCAGAGCTCATCACCTGCTGCCCTGCGAACGATTCCAGCCAGGCCACCAGCGCACTGACATTGAGCGCAGCCAGCACACCCAGCACCGTGCCGATCAGTGTGCCGACCAGGCCGATGACCGAGCCCTGCACCATGAAGACGGCCATGATCTGTCGCGGCGTGGCACCCAGGGTGCGCAGGATGGCGATATCGCCGCCCTTGTCGGCAACCACCATGATCAGGGTGGCAATGATGTTGAACGCCGCGACGGCGACGATCAGCAGCAGGAGCAGACCGATCATGGTCTTCTCCATCTTCATCGCACTGAACAGGCTACCCTGGGTGTGGGTCCAGTCGTCGGCACGGTAACCCGCGCCCAGCTCGGCGACCAGCGCCTTGGATACCTGCGGCGCCTGATACAGATCCTTCAGCGCCAGGCGAATACCCGGCACCGTGCCTTCCGGCAAACGCTGCATGGCGGCAGCATCGACGACGTTGATCAGCGCCAGCGAACTGTCCAGTTCAGCACCGACCTTGAACACCGCCGCCACGTTCAGACGCTGCATGCGCGGGGTAACGCCGCCAGGCGCGCTGCTCAGCTCGGGGATGATCAAGGTCAGCTTGTCGCCTACCTGCAGGCCGAAGCGCCGTGCGGTGATATCGCCGATCACTACGCCGAACTCGCCGGGCTGCAGATTGTTCAGGCTGCCCTGGCGGATGTGCTCAGGCAGGATCGACACCTTGTCCTCTTCCGCCGGATCGATACCGTGAATCTGGATCGGCTGCATCAGCCCGCGATGCGAAAGCATGCCCTCCAGCTCGGCATAGGGAGCAGCGGCCTGTACCTGCGGGTTGGCCATGGCCTTGTCCGCCAAGGCACGCCAATCGGTGACAGGCTCGGCACCGTAGAGCATGGCGTGCGGCACCATACCGAGAATGCGCGAGCTCATCTCCTTCTGGAAACCGTTCATCACCGACAGCACCACGATCATCGCCAGCACGCCGAGCGCCAGACCGATCATCGAGGTCAGCGAAATGAAGGAGATGAAATGATTGCGGCGCTTGGCCCGTGTGTAGCGAGCGCCGATGAAGATACTCAGCGGACGAAACATCAGAGGGTCACCAGCTTGCCGTCCTGCAGGCTGAGCACGCGATCCATCTGCCGTGCCAGTTGCATGTCGTGGGTCACCACCAGGAACGCAGTCTTGGAGTCGCGGCTGAGCTCGCGCATCAGCTCCTGAATACCTTCGGCGGTGTGCTGATCGAGGTTGCCGGTCGGCTCATCGAGCAGCACCAACCCCGGACGGTTGACCAAGGCGCGGGCGATCGCCACGCGCTGACGCTCGCCACCGGATAGCTCGGACGGCTTGTGATTGAGGCGATGCCCCAGGCCTACCCGTTCCAGCAACGCCGTCGCGCGCTGACGCGCCTCGGCAATCGACGTCTTGCCAATCAACAGCGGCATGCAGACGTTCTCCAGCGCGGTGAACTCGGCCAGCAGGTGGTGAAACTGGTAAACGAAGCCCAGTGCACGGTTGCGCAGCAGGCCACGTGCGGTCTCGCTCAGTGCCGACAGTTGCTCGCCAGCCAGCCAGACACTGCCCTCGCTGGGCGTATCCAGGCCGCCGAGCATGTTCAGCAGGGTGCTTTTACCGGAACCGGAGCTACCGACGATGGCCACGCGCTCGCCTGGGAAGAGTTCCAGCTCGAGCCCATCGAGCACAACTACCGACTCGGGGCCTTCGTCGTAACGCTTGCTCAGATTGCGGCAACTGAGCACGGCGTTGTGCTGTTTCATGGCGTTCTGATTCATGGACTCACTCATAGCGCAGGGCCTCGGCAGGCTGGGTACGCGCGGCGCGCCAGGCCGGATACAGGGTAGCGAAGAAGCTCAGCAGCAACGCCGCGGTACAGACCATCACCACGTCGGCACTCTGCAGTTGCGAAGGCAGGTAATCGATGAAATAGACATCGGCATTGAGAAACTTGATGCCCAGCAGGCGCTCGATGCCGGCGATCAGGCTGCTGATGTTCAGCGCCGCGAGAATGCCCAGCAGCGCGCCGATGAAGGTGCCGACCACGCCAATCACGGTGCCCTGCACCATGAAGATGGCCATGATCTGCCGCGGCGTGGCGCCGAGAGTACGCAGGATGGCGATGTCACCTTTCTTGTCGGTCACCACCATCACCAGCGTGGAGATGATGTTGAATGCGGCCACTGCGACGATCAGCAGCAGGAGCAGACCGATCATGGTCTTCTCCATGCGAATGGCCTGATACAGGTTGCCGTGGGTACGGGTCCAGTCGCGGGCATAGAAATCGCCGCCGAGGGTCTGGGCGATCTCCCAGGCACTGCGCGGTGCCTGGAACAGATCATCGAACTTCAGACGCAGGCCCTGCACCTGATCCGGCTTCCAGCGCTGCAGGCGCGCCAGGTCACTGATATTGGCCAGGGCCAAGGCGCCGTCGATCTCACCGGCGCCAACATGGAAGATGCCGCTGACGGTGAAGCGCTTCAGGCGCGGGAACATGCCGGCCGGGGTCACGGTGACCTCGGGCGCGACGAAGGTGACCTTGTCACCGAGCTTGAGGCCGAGCTTGGCCGCCGCCTTGTCGCCGATGACCATGGCGAAGTCGCCCGGCTGCAAGCTGTCGAGACTGCCCTGCTGGAAGAAGCCGTCGATGATCGACACCTTGCGCTCCTGCTCGGGGTCGATGGCATTGATCAGCACTTTCTGCACCTTGCCATCGTGCGTCAGCAAGCCCTGCATCTGGGTGAAGGGCGCCAGCGCCTCGACGCGCGGATGGCGCTCCACCTGGCGCGCCAGGGCCTGCCAGTCGCTGATCGGCGTGGGCGACTCGACCGTGGCATGCGGAATCATGCCAAGGACGCGGGTGCGCATCTCGTGGTCGAAACCGTTCATGACCGACAGCACCAGGATCATCACCATCACCCCCAGGGTGAGGCCGAGCATGGACGTCAGGGAAATGAAGGATACGAAGTGGTTGCGGCGCTTGGCCCGCGTGTAACGCGTACCGATGAATACGAACAGAGGTCTGAACATGTCGGGGAAAGGTCAGGGGAAAAAGGAACGTCCTTGTGGCGGGCCCTGGCTAGCGGCCTTACACTCAGAACCAGTTCGAGCCCGCTACGTGCCGGATCGTCAACGAGTTCTCTGACCACCACTGCTGTCATGGGTTCGCCATGTCGACATACGATGTAGATGATCGCCGGGAATACTATCGTATCGAGGATACGATCGCACTGGAATTCAGCCTGTTATCCGGTGCAGCGGCCCACTCCAGCGAAGTGCTTCACGATGCTTCACCGCTGTTCAATCTGCTCAGCGACCTGCACCTGATGGACTTCGAGTCACAGCACCTGCTGCGCCATATCAGCGAGCGCGACCGTACGCTGGCCAACTACCTGAAGGTGATCAACAAGCGCATCGATCTGCTTGGTCAGGCCGTGGCGCAAAGCCTGCTGCGCGACATCGGCGCACCACGCCAGGTGTCGCTGTCCGAAGGCGGCATCAGCTTCAATCACGCCCAGGCCGTAGCACCGGGAAGCCACCTGGCGATCAAGATGGTGCTGATGCCGCAGGCGCTGGGCTTGCTACTGCGCGCGCACGTCGTGCACTGCAGTGCACGCCAGGATGGGCAGTACGAGATCGGCACCGAGTTCGAAGCGTTGACCGACGCACAGCGCCAATTGCTGGCCCGGCATATCCTGCAGAAACAGGCTCTGGAACGTCGCCAGGCCCGCGAATGAACGCCGCCAAGGAATCGCCATGCATCGCTTCGCTCTGCTGCTCACCCTGCTCATCACCCCGCCACTGTTCGCCGACACCCTGACCATTCCCCTCGGCGACCAGGGTGCGGATATCGATAGCCGCAACCTGCCACAGCTCGGCCAATCGAAACGCTCGGTGCTGGAGCGCTTCGGCCTGGCTGACGAAGAACACAAACCTGTTGGCCAACCGCCCATCACCCGCTGGGACTACCGCGAGTTCAGCGTCTATTTCGAATACGATCACGTGATCAACAGCGTGCGCCAGCATCGGCCGCGCCACCTCGACACCGTCAAGGAGCAACAGTGACTCTCATCTACGGCCATCGCGGCGCCAAGGGCGAAGCCCCGGAAAACACCCTCGCCAGCTTCCAGCGCTGCCTGGAGCATGGCGTCAATCGTTGCGAGCTGGACCTGCACCTGTCACGTGACGGTGAGCTCATGGTGATCCATGACCCCACCCTGAAGCGCACCACGGGCCTGCGCGGCAAGGTGGTCGAGCACGATGCCGCCGACCTGAGCCAATACGACGCGCGCAAGGGCGGCCCGGGCTGGGTACGCCCCTGCCCCATTCCACGCCTAGAAGAGCTGTTCGAGCAATACCCGTTCGAACACTGGCAGCTGGAGGTGAAAAGCGCTTCGAAGGTCCGCGCAGCACGAACCGTGCTGGCCATTGCCGAACTCGTCGAGCGCTTCGGCCTGCGTGAGCAGATCACCATCACCTCCAGCTCACGCGAAGTGCTCAAGGCCGCACGCGAACTGACTCCACACCTGCAGCTCGGCCTGGTCGCCGAATACGCCTGGCTCGACCCACTGAAAGTCGCGGCGCATTACGGCTGCCATCTACTGGCGCTGAACTGGACCCTGTGCACTCCGGAACGCCTGATCAAGGCGCAGAAGCAAGGCCTGCACGTATCGGTCTGGACGGTCAACGAACCGGCGCTGATGCGCCGTTTGGCCGACTTCGGGGTCGACAGCATCATCAGCGACTATCCCGGCCTGGCAGTGAAAACGCTGCGCGGCTGAGCCCCGTATGGTGCGCCATGCGCACCAACTCCTAACACGGTGCGCACGGCGCCCCCTACAGAGCGGCGAACTCAATCACCCAAGAACGAAAAAACCGGCCCAAGGGCCGGTTTTTCGTTGCTACCACCTGAGACACTAGAAGCTCTCCCGATTCGGCCAACGCCATTCGCAAGCCTGCTCCCAGCCTGTCTCCCCGACCGGCTCAGGCCACCGGCCGGAGCCGCTCAAAAAAGCCGGTTGAGGCCATCGAACGCTGCCACCCGATAGGCCTCGGCCATGGTCGGGTAGTTGAACGTGGTGTTGATGAAGTACTTGATGGTGTTGGCTTCACCCTTCTGGTTCATGATCGCCTGACCGATGTGAACGATCTCCGATGCCTGATAACCGAAGCAGTGCACACCCAGCACTTCCAGGGTCTCGCGGTGGAAGAGGATCTTCAGCATACCCACCGGCTCCACCGAGATCTGCGCACGTGCCATGCCCTTGAAGAAGGCTTTGCCGACTTCGTAAGGCACCTTGGCCTGGGTCAGCTCACGCTCGTTCTTGCCGATCGAGCTGATCTCCGGAATGGTGTAGATGCCGGTCGGCACGTCATCGACGAAACGCCAGCTGCCGTTATCGACGATGCTGCCAGCCGCCGAGCGACCCTGGTCGGATGCAGCACTGGCCAGGCTCGGCCAGCCGATCACGTCGCCAGCCGCATAGATATTGCTGACTTCGGTGCGATAGCGCTCGTCGACCTGAATCTGGCCACGGCTGTTGACCTTGATGCCGATATTCTCCAGCCCCAGCTGGTCGGTATTACCGGTACGCCCGTTGCACCACAGCAGCGCGTCAGCCTTGATCTTCTTGCCCGACTTCAGGTGCAGGATCACACCGTTCTCCAGCCCCTCGATGCGCTCGTACTCTTCGTTGTGACGAATCAGCACGTTGTTGTTGCGCAGGTGGTAGGAGAGCGCATCGGAAATTTCCGAGTCGAGGAAGCTCAGCAGCTGATCACGGTTGTCGATCAGATCCACCAGTACACCCAGACCGCTGAAGATCGACGCGTACTCACAACCGATGACCCCGGCGCCGTAGATGATCAGGCGACGCGGCGTATGGCCGATGCTGAGAATGGTGTCGCTGTCGTAGATACGCGGATGGCGGAAATCGACATCGGCCGGGCGATACGGGCGCGAACCAGTGGCGATCACCACGTCCTTGGCCACCAGCTTCTCGACTGCACCGTTGATGCAGACCACCTCGACGGTGTGCTCATCGGCGAAGCTGGCGGTACCGAAATAGGTGTCGATGCGGTTGCGCGCGTAGTAGCCGGTGCGCGAGGTGACCTGCTTGCCGATCACCTTCTCGGCACTTTTCAGCACATCGGGGAAGGAGAACCAGCGCGGCTCGCCAATCTGGCGGAACATCGGGTTGGTATTGAACTGCATGATCTGCCGCACCGAATGGCGCAGCGCCTTGGAGGGAATCGTGCCCAGGTGGGTGCAGTTGCCACCGACCAGCGGACGATTATCCACCACAGCCACCTTGCGCCCGGCCTTGGCTGCGTTCATCGCCGCGCCTTCGCCCGCCGGGCCGGAGCCCAGCACCACCACATCGTAGTTGTAGACCGCCATGTTTACTCCTTCAGATCAGGCCGGAGCGCTTGTGGCGCACCCTCGGCGGGGCCGACAGCGGAATGCGGCTGCCGGCTATCAAAGCATACTGCCTGGTTCAGCGCTTGCTTGCGTCGTAAGCCAGGTCGGTGTCCGGCGCTTCGCTTTGGTCGCGATTGACCTCTTCGCACTTCTCACGGCTACCGCCGCAGATCGAGCACTCCTTCTCGATGCCCAGGTTGGCGATGCCACCGCAGGAACCGGCGATGGGTTTGCGCCCCATGATCACGCCGACGGCCATCATGCCGACGACCAGAACCATGGCCAGAAATACAACCAGAAAAGTCATTGCTCATCTCCTGCAGCGAATAGCTGCTCGAATGCGGTCGTGCCATGTGTGACGAAGCCCTCGCCCTCACGCGTCACGAAAAACGCCGCGATAGCGTTGCGCTCGGCGAAAGCCATGCCGGCATCCGGCCCGAGCACCATCAATAGGGTAGACAAGCCATCGGCGCGCAAGGTCGATGAATCGGCCACTGTGACAGCTGCCAGCTTGTGATTGACCGGTTTGCCAGTTAGCGGATCGAGCGTGTGCGAGTAGCGCTGGCCGTTCTCTTCGAAGTAGTTGCGGTAATCACCCGAGGTGGAAATACCGTAACCATCGAGCTGCAGGATGCGCTGGGCGACGCGCTGGTCGTCGCGCGGCGCTTCCAAACCGATGCGCCAGTGGCTGCCGTCGGGCTTGAAGCCTGCTGCCTTGAGCTCGCCGGTGGCCTCGACCAGGTAGCTGGTGACGCCCAGCTCGCCCAGGCGTGCAACGATCTGATCGACAGCGTAACCGGCAGCGATGCTGTTGAAGTCGACTTCCACGTCGACGTCCTTGCACAGCTGCTCGCCTTCGATCTTCAGGTGCTGTTGGCCAACCCGCTGACGCACTTCGGCCAGACGCTCGGCATCCGGCACGGCTTCGCCCTGCCCTTTGGGCCCGAAACCCCACAGGTCGAGCAGCGGCTCCAGCGTCAGGTCGAAGTAACCCTGGCTCTCCTCGTGCAGGCGATTACCGGCACGCACTAGGTCCAGCACACCCTTGGGCATGGCCTGGCAGGTGCCAGCGGGCGCACGGTTGAACTGCTCGATCAGCGAGTCATCGCGGTAGGTGGACATCTGCAGGTCGATTTCGGCGAGGATCGCCTCAGTCGCGGCCTTGAGTTCGGCTTGCGGCGCGACACCTTCACTGCGGACGTATTTGATCGAATAGGTGCTGCCCATGGTCGGGCCACCGAACTCTTCGATCCGTTCAGAATGCAAGCAGCCCGTTATCGCTGCCGCCAGGGCGACAGCGATAACGGGCTGGAGTACAGCAGACCTCATGCTTAGCCGCCGAAGTCGTCGAGGAGGATGTTCTCCGGCTCGACACCCAGGTCGGTCAGCATCTTGATCACGGCGGCGTTCATCATGGGTGGGCCGCACATGTAGAACTCGCAATCTTCCGGAGCCGGGTGGTCCTTCAGGTAGTTCTCGTACAGCACGTTGTGGATGAAGCCCTTGAGGCCGGTCCAGTTGTCTTCGGGTTGCGGATCGGACAGTGCCAGATGCCACTGGAAGTTCGGGTTCTCGGCCTGCAGCTGATCGTACTCTTCGTTGTAGAACGACTCACGCATGGAGCGCGCACCATACCAAAAGCTGATCTTGCGCGTGGATTTCAAGCGCTTGAGCTGGTCGAAGATGTGCGAACGCATCGGCGCCATACCGGCACCACCGCCGATGAAGACCATCTCGGCATCGGTGTCCTTGGCGAAGAACTCACCGAACGGCCCGTACACGGTGATCGTGTCGCCCGGCTTGAGGCTGAACACATAGGAAGACATCTTGCCCGGCGGCAGATCGTCCTTGCCGGGGGGCGGCGAGGCGATACGGATGTTGAACTTCACCAGGCCGCGCTCTTCCGGGTAGTTGGCCATGGAATAAGCACGGATCACGGTCTCCTCGACCTTGGACACGTACTTCCACTGGTTGAACTTGTCCCAATCGCCGCGGTACTCCTCCTGAATGTCGAAGTCCTTGTAGTTCACGGTGTGTGGCGGGCACTCCAACTGCACGTAACCACCGGCACGGAAGTCGACGTTCTCGCCTTCCGGCAGCTTCAGCGTCAGCTCCTTGATGAAGGTGGCGACGTTAGGATTGGAAACGACGGTGCATTCCCACTTCTTGACGCCGAAGACCTCTTCCGGGACTTCGATCTTCATATCCTGCTTGACCGGAGTCTGGCAGGACAGGCGCCAGCCCTCACGGGCCTCGCGCTTGGTGAAGTGCGACTCTTCGGTGGACAGCATCTCACCGCCGCCAGACTCGACGACACACTTGCACTGCGCGCAGGTGCCGCCGCCGCCGCACGCGGAGGACAGGAACACGTTGTTGTCAGCCAGGGTTTGCAGCAGCTTGCCGCCGGCCGGTACCACGATGGTTTTTTCGCCGTTGATCTCGATGCTCACATCGCCACTGGAGACCAGCTTGGCGCGCGCAGCGAGGATGATCAGCACCAGCGCGAGAACGATGGCAGTGAACATGCCGATGGCGAGGAAGATTTCGTAATTCATCTGTTCATCCTTTCCTTACAGCTGCACGCCGGAGAAGGACATGAAGCCCAGCGACATCAGACCGATGGTGATGAAGGTGATGCCCAGACCCTGCAGGCCAGCCGGCACATCGCTGTACTTGAGCTTCTCGCGGATACCCGCCAGCGCGGCGATAGCCAGTGCCCAGGACACACCCGCGCCAATACCGTAAACGGTACTCTCGGCCAGGTTGTAGTCACGCTCGACCATGAACAACGAGCCACCCATGATGGCGCAGTTCACGGTGATCAGCGGCAGGAACACGCCGAGGGCGTTGTACAGCGAGGGCACGTACTTATCCAGGGTCATTTCCAGGATCTGCACGATGGCCGCGATCACGCCGATGAAGGTCAGCAGGCCGAGGAAGGACAGATCCACCTCAGGCATGCCAGCCCAAGCCAAGGCGCCATCCTTGAGGATGTTGGCGTAGATCAGGTTGTTCACCGGCATGGTGATACCGAGCACCACGACCACGGCGATACCCAGACCGATGGCGGTTTCCACCTTCTTGGAGATGGCGATGAAGGTACACATGCCGAGGAAGAACGCCAGCGCCATGTTCTCGACGAACACCGCGCGGACGAACAGGCTGATGTAATGTTCCATTAATAGGCCTCCTTACTGGATACCTGAGGCGCCATCTTGTAAGCATTGGCCTCGATCTGATCCTTCTTCCAGCTACGGATAGCCCAGATGAACAGACCGATCAGGAAGAATGCCGAAGGCGGCAGCAGCAGCATGCCGTTGGGCTGGTACCAGCCACCGTCGTTGACCACGGACAGAATCTCGTAGCCCATCAGCTTGCCCGCGCCGAACAGCTCGCGAATGATGCCCAGAGCGATGAGCATGGCGCTGTAGCCCAGACCGTTACCGATACCGTCGAAAAACGACAGCATCGGTGGGTTCTGCATGGCGAACGCTTCGGCACGGCCCATCACGATGCAGTTGGTGATGATCAGACCGACGAACACCGACAGCTGTTTGGACAGACTGAAGGCATAGGCCTTGAGCACCTGATCGACCACGATCACCAGCGAGGCGATGATCACCATCTGCACGATCATGCGGATCGAGCCCGGAATCTGGCTGCGAATCATCGAAATGAACAGGTTGGAGAACCCAGTCACCAGCGTCAGCGCGGCGGACATCACCAGCGCGGTCTGCAGATTCGAGGTCACTGCCAGGGCCGAGCAGATCCCGAGGATCTGCAGGCCAATGGGGTTGTTGTTGAAGATCGGGTTGAGCAGGACTTCTTTAATAGTCGGCTGCGACATGATCAAGCCTCCCCTGCACGCAGGTTAGCGATAAACGGACCGAAGCCGTTCTGGCCAAGCCAGAACTTCAGCAGGTTGTCCACACCGACGCTGGTCAGCGTGGCGCCAGCCAGGCCATCGACCTGGTGGGTAGCGTTCGGGCTTTGCGGATCGACACCGCCCTTGACCACTTGTACGGCCAACTTGTCGTTGTCGTCGAACAGGGTCTTGCCCGGCCACTGGCCCTTCCATTTCGGGTTATCCACCTCGCCGCCAAGACCAGGGGTCTCGCCGTGCTGGTAGAAGCCCATGCCCACGACAGTGTTCAGATCCCCTTTCACCGCGATAAAGCCGTGCAGGGTCGACCACAGACCATAGCCGCGCACCGGCAGGATCAGGGTTTCGAGTTCGCCATCTTTCTCCACCATATAAACAGTGGTGTAACGCTCCTGACGCTTGATACCGGCGATGTCTTCGCTGCCCTTCAAAGCCTCGGAGGTTTTCGGGTCCTTGGAGGCCTTGAGCGGATCGAAGGTGACCGGGTCGAACGCATCGGAGAAAGTGCCGCTCTCCAGATCCACCAGCTTGGCAGTGATGGTGGTGTCGAACAGTTCCTTGACCTTGGCAGCGGACATGCCAGCCTCACCCAGGCCGGCGATGGCCAGGATGCTGCGCTGCTTGTCCAGCAGACGGTTTTCAACCTGAGTCGGTTTCAGTGCGATGGCTGCGCCGGCAACGAACACCGAGCACACCAGACACACCAACACCGCCACCGTCAGCGTGCGGACGGTGGATTCTTTTTGACTAGACATTGCGTGCCAGCCTCCGCTTGATATTGGCTTGAACGACGAAGTGGTCGATCAGCGGTGCAAACAGGTTGGCGAACAGGATCGCCAGCATCATGCCCTCGGGGAAAGCCGGGTTGACCACACGGATCAGCACGACCATCACGCCGATCAGGGCACCGAAGATCCACTTGCCGGTGTTGGTCATGGAGGCCGACACCGGGTCGGTGGCCATGAAGAACATGCCAAAGGCGAAGCCACCAACGACCAGATGCCAGTACCAGGGCATGGCGAACATCGGGTTGGTGGTGGAACCGATCAGGTTGAGCAACAGGCTCAGGCCGATCATGCCCAGCATCACACCGACGACGATGCGCCAGGAGGCAATGCGAGTCAGCAACAGGACCAGACCGCCGATGGCGATGGCCAGGGTGCTGGTTTCGCCCATCGAACCGTGAATGGTGCCGACGAAGGCGTCCATCCAGGTGATGCCGTTGTTGATCACGTTCTCGATGCCGCCGCTGGCCGCCAGGCTCAGCGAGGTAGCGCCGGCGAAACCGTCGACTGCCGTCCATACCGCGTCACCAGACATCTGTGCCGGATAGGCGAAGAACAGGAAGGCACGGCCAGTCAGCGCCGGGTTGAGGAAGTTCTTGCCGGTACCACCGAACACTTCCTTGCCGATCACCACGCCGAAGCTGATACCCAGGGCGACCTGCCACAGCGGAATGCTCGGCGGCAGAATCAGGGCGAACAGCACGGAAGTGACGAAGAAACCTTCGTTGACTTCATGCTTGCGGATCGAAGCGAACAGCACTTCCCAGAAGCCGCCGACAATGAAGGTCACCGCGTAGACCGGCAGGAAATAAGCCGCACCCTGGATGAAGTTATCCCATAGGCTGTTCGGATCGAAACCGGCCAGCGAGCCGATCAGGGCGAAACGCCAGCCTTCCTGGCTCGCCAGCAGCTCGGGGCTCTGGGCGAAGATCAGGTTGGCCTGGTAGCCGGTGTTCCACATGCCGAAGAACATGGCCGGGAAGGTGCACAGCCACACGGTGATCATCATGCGCTTGAGGTCGATGCCATCACGCACGTGAGCGGTGGTCTTGGTCACGCTGCCAGGACGATAGAAGAAGGTGTCGATGGCCTCGTAGAGGGCGTACCACTTCTCGTACTTGCCGCCCTTTTCGAAGTTGTGCTCGATCTTGTCGAGGAATGCACGAATGCCCACGGATTAACCCTCCTTTTCGATGCGGGTGAGGTTGTCCCGCAGGATCGGGCCATATTCATACTTGCCGGCGCAGACATAGGTGCACAGCGCCAGATCTTCCTCATCGAGCTCCAGGCAACCCAGTTTCTGGGCCATCTCGGTGTCGCCGACGATCAGGTAACGCAACAGTTGCGTCGGCAGGATATCCAGCGGCATCACGGCTTCGTAGTTACCGACCGGCACCATGGCGCGCGGGCTGCCATTGGTGGTGGTGGTGAAGTTGAACAGCTTGGCGCCGGCCAGCTTGGAAACGAAAACGTTCAGTACCGAGTGCTTGTTAACGCCGGCACGCAGGTAATGCATCATCTCGCGATCATTACCCTCGCCCAGGCAAGACACCTGATTGTGGTAGCGGCCGAGGAAAGCGAATGCGCCCTGAGCGGTGCGCCCACCAAATACCGAGCCAGAAATCACACGATTGAAACCAGGCTTGAGCTCACCGGCGGTGAGTTCTTCAAGGCTGGCGCCGAGACGAGTGCGCAGCAGGCGTGGCTGCTCGGCAACCGGACCGCCTAGCGCAACCACGCGCTCGACGAACAGCTGACCAGTGGTGAACAGTTTGCCCACTGCGATCACGTCCTGATAGCCGATCTGCCATACGCTTTTGCCGATGCTGACCGGATCGAGGAAGTGAATATGAGTACCCGGCAGGCCTGCCGGGTGCGGGCCGGCGAAGGCTTCGCTGTGGACCTTGGCCAGTTTCTCGCCAGGCAGATTGGCGCCATCGGCCTTGCACAGGAAAATCTTGGCCAGGTTGCCGAGAACCTTGAGGCCGTTTTCAAAATCAGCGGCATGTTCGCCGATGACCACTGCAGGATCAGCGGCAAGCGGATGCGTATCGACGGCAGTAACGAAGATCGAGCTGGCTACGGCGTCCAGCGCCGGCACCTTGCTGAACGGACGCGTACGCAGCGCAGTCCAGAGGCCTGACTGCTGCAGATTCTCGCGAACCTGCTCGTCGCTCAGCGCGTCGAGTTGGTCGACCGAGTACTGGGCGAAGGTTTCCTGGTCGTCGCCATCGATATCGATGACCACGGACTGCAGAACACGCTTCTCGCCGCGGTGAATGGCGCTGATCACGCCGGCAGCGGGGGCGGTATAGCGCACGCCGGGTGTTTTCTTGTCGGTAAACAGTAACTGACCGAGCTTGACCCGATCACCGACCTGCACTTCCATCGTCGGCTTCATCCCGTGATAGTCGAAGCCGATGACAGCGACACTACGTACGGGCCTGGCGGCCTCGATACGCTGTGTCGGCGCACCCGTTATGGGCAAATCAAGCCCATGCTTTAGTTTGATCATAGGTTTGCCTAACCACTGATTTAGAAAGCTTCTTATAGGACAGGCGGCGCTACCGAAGGTCTAATAGACCCGACCACACCGATACGATACGGGCGTGGAGGAAGGCGCCAAACCTGGGTAAAAAATCCGCTTGATTATAAAGACCCCCCCCGGCACTGACCACCCAAGCACTTGCTTTTTTTGGCTTTTCGGTAACAGGCCGCAACAAACTCGATGCTGATCCATATCAACTCGCGCCCTTCCACCGGGCCAGTTTGCGCGCATAAAAAAACGGGAGCCGAAGCTCCCGTTTTTTCTTGCAGCCCTGACGCTTAGCGCGGGAATGCAGGCGGGTTGACCCCAGCCATATCTTCCATCACGCGCACCACCTGGCAGCTGTAACCGAACTCGTTGTCGTACCAGACGTACAGCACGACACGGTTATCGTTAGCGATGGTGGCTTCGGCATCGACCACACCGGCGTGGCGCGAACCGACGAAGTCGGTCGAAACCACTTCCTGCGAGCTGACGAAGTCGATCTGCTTCTGCAGGTCCGAGTGCATGGCCATCTGGCGCAGGTACTCGTTGATCTCTTCGCGCGTGGTGGCCTTTTCCAGGTTCAGATTGAGGATGGCCATGGACACGTTCGGCGTCGGCACACGGATGGCATTGCCGGTCAGCTTGCCCTTGAGCACCGGCAGCGCCTTGGCCGCAGCGGTAGCAGCGCCGGTTTCGGTGATGACCATGTTCAGCGCGGCACTACGACCACGACGACTGCCTTTATGGAAGTTGTCGATCAGGTTCTGGTCGTTGGTGTACGAGTGAACGGTCTCGACGTGACCGTTGACGATGCCGTACTGATCATTGACCGCCTTGAGCACCGGCACGATGGCGTTGGTGGTGCAGGACGCAGCGGAGATGATCTTGTCCTCAGCGGTGATTTCGCTGTGGTTGATGCCATGCACGATGTTCTTCAGCGCGCCCTTGCCAGGTGCGGTGAGCACAACGCGGTCGACACCAGGGCAGGCCAGGTGCTGGCCCAGACCCTCGGCGTCACGCCATACGCCGGTGTTGTCCACCAACAGTGCGTTCTTGATGCCGTACTGGGTGTAATCGACTTCCTTCGGGTCCTTGGCGTAGATCACCTGGATCAGGTTGCCGTTGGCCGTCAGGGTGTTGTTCTCTTCATCGATGGTGATGGTGCCGTTGAACTTGCCGTGCACCGAGTCACGACGCAGCAGGCTGGCACGCTTGACCAGATCGTTGCTCGCGCCCTTGCGCACGACAATGGCACGCAGACGCAGGCCGTCACCGCCGCCGGTCTTCTCGATCAGGATGCGCGCCAGCAGGCGGCCGATACGGCCAAAACCGTAAAGGACCACGTCAGTGCCTTCACGGCCGGAGCCGTTCTGCTTGCCGACCACATCGGCCAGCTCGTCCTTGACGAACTGCTCGACGCCACGGCCAGCGCCTTCGGCCTTGAACTTGGCAACCAGCTTGCCCAGGTCCACGGAAGCGGCGCCCAGCTTGAGCTCGCTCATGGCCTTGAGCATGGGGAAGGTGTCATGCACCGACAGCTCAGCTTCTTCAGCCAGGCGGTGACGGGCAAAACGGTGAGCCTTGAGGATGTCGATGACCGAACGGTTGATCAGGCCACGGCCGTAGATCGAGGTCACCACGTTGTTGTTGCGATAGAGCTGACCGATCAGCGGAATCATCGCTTCCGCGAGGGCTTCACGATCGATCCATTCACCGAGACACTGGTCGGGCTTCTGAGTCACGGGCAGTACCTTCCACATGTAGGGGCTGAAAAAAGGGGCTACATTATGACGGCGAGCGAGAGCATGAGCAATGCGCGCCTGTCGCGACTGACATTGACCAGCAAGCCCCGCTACAATTCCGGGCCTTTCGTCATGATCGTGAGCCGCCCGTGTCCGTACTGCGTCTTCCGTCCCTGCCGGCCAGCGCCGGCAAACAGCAATGGGGCAACCTCCCCGGTGCCGCCCTCTCCCTGGCGATAGCCGAGGCCGCCAGCAATGCCGGGCGCTTCACCCTGGTACTGACCGAGGGTAGCCAGAGCGCCGAGCGCCTGCAGGAAGAACTGGCATTCTTCGCCCCGGATCTGCCCGTGCTGCATTTCCCTGACTGGGAAACCCTGCCCTACGACGTTTTCTCGCCACACCAGGACATCATTTCCCAGCGCATCGCCGCCCTGTATCGGCTGCCGCAACTGAGTCGCGGCATTCTCGTAGTGCCCATCGCCACTGCCCTACACCGCCTGGCGCCGAAGACCTTCCTGCTCGGCAGCAGCCTGGTGATGGATGTCGGCCAGAAGCTGGATGTGGAGCAAATGCGCACGCGCCTGGAAGCCGCCGGCTACCGCTGCGTCGATACGGTCTACGAACATGGCGAGTTCGCCGTGCGTGGCGCGCTGATCGATCTCTATCCGATGGGTAGCGAAACGCCCTACCGCATCGACCTGTTCGATGACGAGATCGAAACCCTGCGCACCTTCGACCCCGAAACCCAGCGCTCGGTGGACAAGGTCGAGTCGATCCGCCTGCTGCCAGCGCGTGAGTTTCCGCTGGAAAAGAAAGCCGTCACCGATTTCCGCGGGCGCTTTCGCGAGCGCTTCGACGTGGATTTCCGTCGCTGCCCGATCTATCAGGACCTTTCCACCGGCATCACCCCAGCTGGCATCGAGTACTACCTGCCGCTGTTCTTCGAAGAGACGGACACCCTGTTCGACTACCTGCCGGGCGACACCCAGGTATTTTCCCTGCCCGGTATCGAAAAAGCCGCCGAGCAATTTTGGACAGATGCGCGTAGCCGCTATGAGGATCGCCGAGTTGATCCAGAGCGACCATTGCTACCGCCTGCCGACATCTTCCTGCCGGTGGAGGACTGTTTCGCCCGCCTGAAGAGCTGGCCGCGGGTGGTGGTCAATCAGGACGATATCGAGCCTGGCGTCGGCCAGACCCGCTTCGACGCCCGCGCCCTGCCCGACCTGGCGATCCAGGCCAAGGCCGGCGAGCCACTGGCAGCGCTGCGCCGCTTTATCGAGGAATATCCGGGCCGCGTGCTGTTCTGCGCCGAATCGGCCGGGCGCCGCGAAGTGCTGCTGGAGCTGCTCGCTCGCCTCAAGCTCAAGCCCAAGGAAGTCGAGGGTTGGCCAGCCTTCGTTGCCAGCAGCGAGCGCCTGAACATCTGCATCGCACCATTGGACGAAGGGCTGCTGCTCGACGACCTGGCGCTGATCGCCGAGAGCCCGCTGTTCGGCCAGCGCGTCATGCAGCGTCGCCGCCGCGAAAAGGGCCGCGAAGGCGGCGACAACGTGATCAAGAACCTCACCGAGCTGCGCGAAGGCGCACCGGTGGTGCACATCGATCACGGCGTCGGTCGCTACCTGGGTCTGGTCACCATGGAATTCGACGGCCAGGCCGCCGAATTTCTCGCCCTGCAATACGCTGACGAAGCCAAGCTGTACGTGCCCGTAGCCAGCCTGCACCTGATCGCCCGCTACACCGGCAGCGATGACGCCCTGGCACCGCTGCACCGCCTCGGCTCGGAGGTCTGGCAGAAGGCCAAGCGCAAGGCCGCCGAACAGGTACGCGACGTCGCCGCCGAACTGCTCGATATTTACGCTCGCCGCGCCGCCCGCGAGGGCTTCGCCTTCCAGGACCCAGCCCTGGACTACGCCACCTTCAGCGCTGGCTTTCCCTTCGAGGAAACGCCGGACCAGCAGTCAGCCATCGACGCAGTGCGCGCCGACATGCTGGCCGGCAAGCCGATGGACCGCCTGGTCTGCGGCGACGTCGGCTTCGGCAAGACCGAAGTGGCCATGCGTGCCGCCTTCATTGCCGTGCACAGCGGCAAGCAGGTTGCCGTACTGGTGCCCACCACCCTGCTCGCCCAGCAGCACTACAACAGCTTCCGCGACCGCTTCGCCGACTGGCCGGTAAAAGTCGAGGTAATGAGCCGCTTCAAGAGCGCCAAGGAAGTCGACGAGGCCGTGCAGCAACTGGCCGAAGGCAAGGTGGACATCGTCATCGGCACCCACAAGCTGCTGCAGGATGACGTCAAGTTCCAAAACCTGGGCCTGGCCATCATCGACGAGGAACACCGCTTCGGTGTACGCCAGAAGGAACAACTCAAGGCCCTGCGCAGCGAGGTGGACATTCTCACCCTGACTGCCACGCCGATCCCACGCACCCTGAACATGGCCGTGGCCGGCATGCGCGACCTTTCGATCATTGCTACCCCGCCAGCACGACGCCTGTCAGTGCGTACCTTCGTCATGGAGGCCAACAAGCCGACCATCAAGGAAGCGCTGCTGCGCGAGCTGCTGCGCGGTGGCCAGGTGTACTACCTGCACAATGACGTGAAGACCATCGAGAAGTGCGCTGCCGATCTGGCCGAACTGGTGCCCGAGGCCCGCATCGGCATCGGCCACGGACAGATGCGCGAGCGCGATCTCGAGCAGGTGATGAGCGACTTCTACCACAAGCGCTTCAACGTGCTGGTGGCCTCCACCATCATCGAGACCGGCATCGACGTACCCAGTGCCAACACCATCATCATCGACCGTGCCGACAAGTTCGGCCTGGCTCAGTTGCACCAGCTACGCGGCCGTGTCGGTCGCAGTCACCACCAGGCCTACGCCTACCTGCTGACCCCACCACGCAAGCAGATGACCCCAGATGCCGAGAAGCGCCTGGAAGCCATCGCCAACGCTCAGGACCTCGGTGCCGGCTTCGTCCTGGCCACCCATGATCTGGAAATCCGTGGTGCCGGCGAGCTGCTCGGTGACGGCCAGAGCGGGCAGATCCAGGCCGTCGGTTTCACCCTGTACATGGAAATGCTGGAGCGCGCGGTCAAGGCCATCCAGAAAGGTGAGCAACCCAACCTCGACCAGCCACTGGGCGGCGGCCCGGAAATCAACCTGCGCGTGCCGGCACTGATCCCCGAGGACTATTTACCTGATGTACACAGCCGCCTGATCCTCTACAAGCGCATCGCCAACGCCAGCGACGAAGATGGCCTGAAGGAGCTGCAGGTGGAGATGATCGACCGCTTCGGCCTGTTGCCAGAGCCGACCAAGAACCTGATGCGCCTGACCCTGCTCAAGCTGCAGGCCGACAAACTCGGCATCACCAAGGTCGACGCCGGCCCGCAAGGCGGGCGCATCGAGTTCGCCGCAGAAACCTGCGTCGACCCACTGACCCTGATCAAGCTGATCCAGGCCCATCCGAAACGCTACAAGTTCGAAGGCGCCACCATGTTCAAGATCCAGGTACCGATGGAGCGCGCGGAAGAACGCTTCAACACCCTGGAAGCCCTGTTAGAGCGCCTCGCGCCCACCACCTGAAGGATTCTCAAATGCGCCCATTGCACCTGATCGCCCTGCTGCTCTGTCTGCTCGCACCGAACGCCTTCGCCGAACGCCTCTACCAGGTGGAGTTGCTGGTGTTCCGCCAGGCCGGTGACGCGGTGATCGCACCGAAGATCGCCCCCGACGACTGGGCTGGCACTGCACTGCCGATCGCCGGCAGCGAGCGCCCCACCAACCTCGACAGCGAAGCGGCCAAGCTCAATCCAGGCAATGGTTACCAAGTCCTGCTGCACAAGGCCTGGAGCCAGACGCTGAGCACATCGCCGAACCGCGTCGCGGTCAACAGTGGCGACGCGCACCTCGGTCACTACCCGGTCGAAGGTACCCTCACCTTCACCCAGGATCGCTTCGCCGATCTGGACCTGGAACTGTGGATCAATCGCTTCAGCGCCGACGGCCTGCTGGAAAGTAGCGAGCACATGAAAGTCGCCCAGCGCCTGAAGGACAACAGCCTGACCTACCTCGATCACGGCAGCCTCGGCGCGCTGGTGCGCATCAGCCCGCTGTGAACGGGTAACGAAAAGGGCCGCTAAGCGGCCCTTTTTATTTGCCACGAGAAACTAGTCACTCAGCACGCGCGCCAATACTGCCTTGATCGTGCCCATGCCCTGCTCCAGCACCCGCTCGATTTCAGCCATGGTGATCGGGCCACTGGTTTTGCCCGCCGCCGGATTCACCACCAAGGCCAGACAGGCATAAGGCAACGCCAGCTCGCGCGCCAACGCCGCCTCGGGCATTGCGGTCATGCCGACCAGATCGCAGCCGTCGCGCTCCATCCGCACGATTTCCGCCGCCGTTTCCAGGCGCGGCCCCTGCGTGCAGCCGTACACGCCATGACCGCTGAAGGCGGCGCCTTCGGCACGCAGTGCGCCAATCAGGCGCTCACGCAAGGCGTCGTCATAGGGGTGACTGAAATCCACGTGCGTCACATGATCCAGCTCGCCCTCGAAGAAGGTATGCGCACGACCGGCGGTGTAGTCGATGAGCTGATGCGGCACGCAGAAATGACCGGCGCCCATTGCCGCATGAATGCCACCCACGGCATTGACCGCAACAATCTCGCGCGCCCCTGCATGCTTCAGCGCCCACAGATTGGCGCGGTAGTTGATCTGATGCGGGGCAATCCGATGCGGTTGGCCATGGCGCGCCAGAAACAACACCTCGCGCCCGCCGTACTCGCCTCGCAGGATATCGGCCGAGGGCGCACCGTAGGGCGTATCCAGTGTCAGCACCTGACGAATCACCAGGCCTTCGAGCTGCGTCAGGCCAGTGCCACCGATGATTGCATAAACGGTCATGTTGAACCCTCAATCGAGCAGATGCGCCGCTCTTAGCGCTGCGGTGGCCGCCGACCAACGTGGCGCATGGTGATAATCGGTACAGGCATGACCACGCCCGCGCATGCGCTGCAGACGCTCGGCCGGCTTGACCTGCAAACGCTGCAGCGTGCTCAGGGCCAGCTCGGCGGAGCCACGATCATTGCACACCAAACCCATGTCGCAGCCCGCAGTGAGCGCCGCTTCGATACGCTTGCCAGCATCGCCGACCACGTGCGCACCAGCCATGGACAGGTCATCACTGAAGATCACACCATCGAAGCCCAGCTCGCCACGCAGGATGTCCTGCAGCCAGCGACGGGAGAATCCCGCCGGCTGCTCATCGACCTGCGAATAGATGACGTGCGCCGGCATTACCGCGTCGAGATTGCCCGCCAGATGCTTGAACGGCTGCATATCGCAGGCGCGGATATCATCGAGGCTGCGCTCGTCGACTGGAATGGCGACGTGAGAGTCCGCCTCAGCCCAACCATGCCCGGGGAAGTGCTTGCCGGTCGAAGCCATACCCGCCTGGTGCATGCCGCGAATGAACGCGGCTGCCAGAGCGGTCGCGCGCTGCGGATCGCCCTCGAAGGCGCGACTGCCGACCACCGCACTGCGCTGGTGGTCGAGGTCGAGCACCGGGGCGAAGCTGAGGTCTAAACCAACCGCCAGCACCTCGGTCGCCATCAGCCAGCCGCAATGCTCGGCAAGCACTTCGGCATTATCGTTATCGGCAATCGCGCGCATCGCCGGCAAACGCACAAAGCCCTGGCGCAGACGCTGCACCCGGCCGCCTTCCTGGTCCACGGCCAGCAGCAGGTCCGGGCGCACGGCCCGAATGCTCTGAGACAACTCGCGCACCTGGCGCGGCGACTCGATGTTACGGGCGAAAATGATCAGGCCGCCCACCTCGGGCTGACGCAGCATCTGGCGATCCTCGGCGGTCAGCCAGGTGCCAGCGATATCCATCATCAAAGAGCCTTGCATAAACCTATTCCTTACGTGAAATCTTGGCCTGCGCCCCACTGCGGGCAGGATGCTTCGTCGATGCGCACCCTGCTGTGCGGCGGTACGCGATCAAAAAGCGCCAGCATGTCGACGTTACGCAAACGAATGCAGCCATGGGACAACGGCTCGCCCATGGGTTCCGTGTCCGGGGTGCCATGTAGATAGATGTAGCGACGGAAGGTATCGACCTCGCCCAGGCGATTGCGCCCCGGCTCGAGACCGCTCAACCAAAGAATGCGAGTAAGAATCCAGTCACGGCCGGGAAACTGCTGATGCAACTGCGGCGACCACACCTCGCCTGTCCAGCGACGACCACGCAGCACGCCCGCCAAAGGCAAACCGGCGCCGATCTTCGCGCGCACCTGATGCAGCCCGCGCGGCGTGCAGCCCGAACCATTGCGCTCGCCGACGCCTTTGCGTGCGGTAGAGACGGACAAACGCACCGTCAGTTGCCCGGCACTGAAGCCATAGAGCATCTGATCGGCAATGGAGATGTGGAGTAAATCGAGATCGGGCATGGGCCGCTAGCTTAGCCGAAGGGCGAAGCCACGCCCACCGCCTGCCGGGTCAAACCTTAGGGGCGGCGCTTGGCGTCTTGGTTCGCGGCTTGAGTTGCGCGCCGGCCAGTGCCGGATCGTTGACCCCGGTTTCCGAGCGCATGCCGGCGGCGAGGAATGGCACCATCATGCGCATCACCTGCTCGATCGAGGTGTTGACGCCGAAATCGGTCTCGGCCATCGCCCGCAGGGCCTTGATGCCGGACATGCTGAACGCCGCAGCGCCAAGCATGAAGTGCACACGCCAGAACAGTTCAAGCGGCGGAATACGCGGCGCAGCTTCGTGCACCAGCAGCATGTAACGGCGAAATACCTTGCCGTAGACCTCTTCCAGATATTTGCGCAGGTGTCCCTGGCTCTGGCTGAAGGCCAGACCGAGCAGACGCATGAAGATGGACAGGTCGTTGCCGCTACGGGGTTTCACTGCCAGGGCCTGCTCGACCAGAAGTTCGAGCAGCTCTTCCAGGGAAACCTGGGTTTCGGACTTGGCCTGGCGACGATCGAGTTCTTTTTCCAGGCTGGCGCAGAATGGCCCGAGGAAACGCGAGAAGACTGCCTGGATCAGCGCCTTCTTCGAGCCGAAGTGGTAGTTGACGGCAGCCAGGTTGACCCCGGCCTTGCTGGTGATAAGGCGCAGCGACGTTTCGGCGAAGCCTTTTTCCGCGAACAGCTGCTCCGCAGCATCGAGAATGCGTTCAACGGTTTCCGACTGAGCCATGAGTTATCACCTGACAAACACTTGTTTGAAACATACGTTTCAGCTCACTGAATTGTCAAGCCGCATGAGCCGTCTTTTGGCCGGCCGGTCACAGCTTACAACAAGCAAAGACGCAGATTACCCGGCATGGGTAACAAGCCGAACGGCACGCACCTGAAAAATGGTCGTTGCCAAGCCTTACTTACTGTATATAATCCCAGTCACTGTATAAAAAGACAGAGCCCAGCCATGCTGAAACTGACGCCACGCCAAGCCGAGATTCTCGCCTTCATCAAACGCTGCCTGGAAGACAACGGCTACCCACCTACCCGCGCGGAAATCGCTCAGGAGCTGGGGTTCAAATCGCCCAACGCAGCAGAAGAACATCTCAAGGCCCTTGCGCGCAAGGGTGCTATCGAAATGACCCCTGGCGCTTCGCGAGGTATCCGTATTCCCGGTTTCGAAGCAGGCGCCGCGAACGAGGATGAAGGCCTCCCGGTCATCGGTCGTGTCGCCGCCGGCGCACCGATCCTCGCCCAGCAACATATCGAGGAATCCTGCCAGATCAACCCGGCATTCTTTCAGCCCAAAGCCGACTACCTGCTGCGTGTAAGCGGCATGAGCATGAAGGACATCGGCATCTTCGACGGCGATCTGTTGGCCGTACATACGACGCGCGAAGCGCGCAACGGCCAGATCGTCGTCGCTCGCATCGACGATGAAGTGACGGTCAAGCGCTTCAAGCGCGAAGGCAACAAGGTCTGGCTGATTGCCGAGAATCCTGAATTCGCACCGATCGAAGTGGACCTGGAGCACCAGGATCTGGTTATCGAAGGTTTGAGCGTCGGTGTAATCCGCCGCTGAGGAGACACCATGTACGTGCAGCAGTCGTTCGAGCGCCCACAACTTCCCCTTTTCGACGCGTTCCTTGGCCGAACGCCGAGTGAGCCACTGGTCGTGACCGATGACATCTCTCGCAGCGAGGATGATCAGGCGTTCAGCGAATTGGCTCTACGTGGCGCCGCCGGCCACTGCCTACACTTGCTGGCGCCGATTCTGCGCGAACTGAGCCAGAATCAGGATGCACGCTGGCTGACTCTGGTAGCACCACCGGCCAGCCTCACGCAAAGCTGGCTGCGTGATGCCGGGCTGAACCGTGAACGCATTCTGCTGCTGCACCCGCGACAAGGACAAAGCGCTTTGGAACTGGCTGAAGAAGCACTCAAACTGGGGCGCAGCCACACCGTTATCAGTTGGTTACACCCGGTCGAGTGCAGCACTCGTCAACGTCTTGCACAGGCTGCCAATGCGGGTAGCGCACAGAGCTTGAACATCAGCCTGGGCTGACCTGTTCACAGCGCACCGCAAACGAAAACGGGGCTCCATTGGAGCCCCGTTTTCGTTGATCCGTAGCGACTTCAGTGCAGGACACGCGGCCCCTCTTCTTCGCTACTGAAATCTCCTTCGGCCATTCGGCCGGCCATCTGCACCCCGACGTTGAGCATGGCCTTGGCCACTTCAATGTGCTGCCCCTGCAGGAAAGCCTTGGCGTCAGCGGAGAAATCCAGGGTCACCAGCGCCTCTTCATCCTCTGCACGACGCAGGGCAATACGCCCATCGGGCAATTCGACGATTTCCAGAAAGGATGTAGGCATGGCTCAGTCTCTGTGCAAAAACACGACATTGTAACAGCCAGCCGGGGTCATCCCCAGCCCACTGGTCCAGTTAAACCCGATCAGCACTCGCTGAGGCCTTCGCGAAAGCGCAGTACCAGTGCCTTGAGCTGCTGACGCCAGGCATCGACATCATCGATGCTCAGCTCGACCGGCTCCTCACCAACGCTGACGGCCGTGATCAAGGGCATGGATGGGTCGACCTTGGCCTTGCGCTCCTCGCGCGGCGGCTGGAAAAGCGCAGCATAGGCGGCCAGCAATTCAGCCAGCCAGGTTTCACGCTGCTGAGCCAACTCCACCAGTTCGGCCAGCTCGGGACTTGGCGAAGCGTTGAGTACCGCCGGCTGAACGAAGGCCTCGACACTCGAAGGCGTCGCGTCGTTCATGCGGTAATAACCGGCGATCTCATGACACAGCCCGAGCAAGCCGCCATACAGGTGAAACAGGGCCGCCTCGCGCTCTGCCTGCACCAGCGCCTGCACATTGAACGCGGAGGACGCTTCGGCCTTGCGCCAGTTATCCAGAGCGATACCGGCGAAGAAGATCTTCTGATTGGTACGGGTATAGATTTCTTTGGCCATTGTGGCGCCCTCTATTACAGATCGAGCCATGATACGCGCACCAGCAGGTATCGCGCGCATCTCGTCAGGCATTCAGGGCGCCGCTCTTGCGACGCCTGACCGATGCCCGACAGGTCGTGAACAAGCGCTAGCGCTTGTCCTCGACCTTCCACTTGCCACCATCGAAGAACGCACGCCAGCCGGTGGGCTTGCCATCGACCTCGGACTGCACGTACTGCTCCTTGGTCTTGCGGCTGTAGCGAATCACTGCCGGGCGACCATCAGGGTCCTTCTGCGGGGCATCGCAGAGGAAATGGTACTTGGGATCGATCTCGTGCTTGTGCGGGACGATTTCCAGCACCAGCGGCGCGCGCGTCTCGCGATTTTTCGGGAACTGGCTGGCCGCCAGGAACAGACCTGAAGCACCATCGCGCAGCACGTAGGTGTCGTCCACCTTCTCGCACTTGAGCTCCGGCATCTCCACCTTGTCCATCTTCGGCGGGGCCGCCTCGCCGTTCTTGAGCAGCTTGCGGGTGTTCTTGCAGCTGGCATTGGTGCAACCGAAGAACTTGCCGAAGCGGCCAGTCTTGAGCTGCATCTGGCTACCGCACTTGTCGCACTCCAGGCTCGGGCCTTCATAGCCTTTGATGCGGTACTGACCCTGCTCGATCTCGTAGCCCGTGCAATCGGGGTTGTTGCCACAGATGTGCAGCTTGCGGGTTTCATCCAGCAGGTAGGCATCCATGGCCGTGGAGCAGATCGGGCAGCGATGCTTGCCGAGCAGCACGCGGGACTCGGACTCGCCCTCGTCATCCGCGGCGATCTCGTCGCCCGGCACCAGGTTGATGGTGGCCTTGCAGCGCTCCTTGGGCGGTAGCGCATAGCCGGAGCAACCCAAGAACACGCCGGTGGAGGCGGTACGGATCATCATCGGCCGACCGCACTCGCGGCAGGGAATGTCGGTCAGGGTCGGCTGGTTGGCACGCATGCCCCCCTCGCCTGCTTCGGCTACCTCGAGCTTCTTCTTGAAGTCACCGTAGAACTCATCGAGCAGATTCTTCCACTCGCGCTCACCCTGGGCCACATCATCGAGATGTTCTTCCATGGTCGCGGTGAAGCTGTAATCCATCAGGTTGGCGAAGCTCTCGTCGAGACGCTCGGTGACGATGTCGCCCATCTTCTCGGCGTAGAAACGACGATTGTGCACCGTGACATAGCCACGATCCTGAATGGTGGAGATGATCGCCGCGTAGGTGGACGGGCGACCGATACCACGCTTCTCCAGTTCCTTGACCAGGCTGGCTTCGGAGTAGCGCGCTGGCGGTTTGGTGAAGTGCTGGCTGGGGTCGAGCTGGATCAGCTTGAGGCCCTCGCCTTCCTTCATTTCCGGCAGCACGTCGTCTTCGCCGGGCTTGCTCTGCTGCGGCAGCACGCGGGTGTAACCGTCGAACTTGAGAATGCGGCCCTTGGCGCGCAGCTCGAAGTTGCCGGCAGCCACTGTGACGCTGGTGGAAAGGTATTCGGCCGGCGGCATCTGGCAGGCGACGAACTGACGCCAGATCAAGTCATACAGACGCTCAGCATCGCGCTCCATGCCGGACAGCTGGGTCGGGCGCAAGTTGACGTCAGAGGGACGAATCGCTTCGTGCGCCTCCTGAGCGCCTTCCTTGCTCGAGTACTGATTCGGCTTGCCCGGCAGGTACTTGTCGCCGTACTCGCTGCCAATGAAGCCACGCACCATCTCCACCGCGTCGTTCGACAGGTTGGTCGAGTCGGTACGCATATAGGTGATGTAGCCAGCCTCGTAGAGACGCTGGGCCATCATCATGGTCTTCTTCACCCCGAAGCCCAGGCGGTTGCTCGCGGCCTGCTGCAGGGTGGAGGTAATGAACGGCGCCGAGGGCTTACTGCTCGTGGGCCGGTCTTCACGCTTGACGATGCTGTAGCTGGAGGCCTTGAGCTTCTCCAGCGCGGCCATGGCCTGCGCTTCGTTGACCGGTTTGAAGGCGGCGCCATCTTCACGCACTACCTCGAAACGCACCTTGGCGTTCTTCGGCGTACCAAGATCGGCGTGCACTTCCCAGTATTCTTCCGGGACGAAGGCGCGGATTTCTTTCTCACGCGCCACCACCAGCTTCACCGCCACCGACTGCACACGACCGGCAGACAGGCCACGGGCGATCTTGGCCCACAGCAGCGGCGAAACCATGTAGCCCACCACGCGGTCGAGGAAGCGGCGCGCCTGCTGGGCGTTGACGCGATTGATATCCAGCTCACCCGGTTTGGAGAAGGCCTCCTGAATTGCCTTCTTGGTAATCTCGTTGAACACCACGCGTTTGTAGCGGCTGTCATCACCACCGATGGATTCGCGCAGGTGCCAGGCGATGGCCTCCCCCTCGCGATCCAAGTCGGTTGCGAGATAGATGGTGTCAGCATCCTTGGCCAGGCGACGCAGCTCTTCGATCACCTTTTCCTTGCCGGGCAGGATCTCGTACTTGGCCTTCCAGCCGTGCTCGGGGTCGACCCCCATACGCGTGAACAGCTGACGCTTGGCCTTTTCCTTGGGCGACAGTGCAGGCGCCTCACCAGCGGCCTTGCCGCGCTTGGCAGGCTCCTTGGTGGCGCTTGACGAGCCGCTGGTAGGCAGGTCACGGATATGGCCGATGCTCGACTTCACCACGTACTGGCTGCCCAGGTACTTGTTGATGGTCTTGGCCTTGGCCGGGGATTCCACGATGACCAGCGATTTGCCCATGGATCAGAAAATTCCTGAATTGCGAAATATAGAAGGCTGGAAGCCCTATGAGCCTGCTCACGAGCTCGTGAGCTAGAGTGATACAAGGCAAAAACAAGCGAGGAAGCGGAGTTTACGAGTGGTAAATGAGCATTCCGAGCTTGTTTTTAACGCAGTAGCGCCGACGCGCAACAGATCGTGAACAGGTTCTAAGGCCCCGCTATATATAGTGGCGACCAAGCGAAGGTCAAGCGCAGGG